>Ga0315907_10000012_pt1 | contig 264721 bp, 220 predicted proteins | sample LakEriMetagenome_3_FD_203525 | JGI IMG/M metagenome (GOLD analysis project Ga0315907, IMG submission 203525) | Freshwater fungal communities from buoy surface, Lake Erie, Ohio, United States - Buoy 12 MA123 | ecosystem: Environmental > Aquatic > Freshwater > Lake > Lake biofilm | place: USA...
AAACGTTATCCTTCTCCATGGTGGCGTATCTCCTAAAGTTGATTATTTGTCTTTCGCAAAACAAATTTTATCAACCTGATACGCTGCCTTCTCTCAATGCCTCAAACACTAGATTTGGTTATAACTCTATGGTAACAAAAAGCAGGTCGATGCATCCCAAACAAACAGGTGGGCTTTCACCAAGATACTGCGCATTTTAGGCCCAGTAGAAACTACAACTAATCTAATATTGTATCGATTCGTTCGTTCGAATTTGTTACAAATCGTGAAAACAAAAAACCCGCCACGAGGGCGGGTTTTGATATTTTTGGCGGAAGCTGTGAGATTCGAACTCACGGAGGGCTCGCACCCTCGCCGGTTTTCAAGACCGGTGCATTCAACCGCTCTGCCAAGCTTCCGAGCCCGCAATTATAACCATAAACCTGGCTCTTTGGAAACAGCACCATGCCAATATTTCACAATATTGCTCAAGCCTTCAAACCCATGCGCTTTTTCATGGCTTGCATGCTGACATAGGCCAGCACCGCAATGGCAGGTATGGCCACCGCAACAACCAAATCGGGTGAAACGGGCACGCCCAACACCTTAAGTCCTTTTGCCATGTAACCTGCCAAACTGGCACTGTAGTATGAAATGGCAACAATCGACAAACCTTCTACAGTTTCTTGCAAACGCAACTGCACCTTGGCGCGCTTGTCCATGCTGGTTAACAGTCGCTGATTCTGGCTTTCCCGCTCAATTTCAACACGGGTGCGCAACAGCTGGGTAACCCTTGAAATGCGGGCCGCCAGTTCATCTTGCCGACGGGCAGTCCAGGTGCAGGTTTTCATGGCGGGGCCCAAACGGCGATCCATAAATTCGCCAAAGGTTTGCATGCCCACCATGGGAATTTCTTTCAATTCAGCAATTCGTTTTTTGACTAGATCGGTATAAGCCTCAGCGGCGGTAAAACGCACCCGATTCTCGGCGCTTAACTGCTCCACACGTGCGGCCAAATCTGTCAACTGGCTCAACAACTTTCTGTCCAGTTCAACATCCTCGGTTGTAACCACAGACAGGTCACCGGTTTTGCTGGTCTGGGCCATTTCAGTGGCCAGTTTCACCAAGCGGTCCTCATACGAGGAAAGCTTTGGCAAGGTTGCACGAGCCACCGGAAAACTCAACAAGGCCATCATCCTGTAGGTTTCCATCTCGATGGTGCGCTGAACCACCCTGCCCAACTGCCGCGAGCCCATCTTCAAATTACAGATCAAAATACGACTGGCACCTCGGTCAGCAATTCTGAGATCAGAGAACACCTGCCCCGCACCGTTGGCAATCATGCCACCGATCAGGGTGTGGCCTTCAAAATAACCTGACACACTGCGTGGCTCCCGCGGGTTTTCTGTTTTCTGAACAAATAGCTCAATCGCAACCAACATAATGCCAGGTAAGCTTGACATCCAACTGGGGGGCAAACGGCGAGTTACAGGACGATCAAAAACGATTGCGTGATCGGCCCGCTCAAAAAATGTCAGCGTGATGAATTCATTGTGGCGCTCCAAGCGCAGGCGCAACGCAGACTCACCGCCACACAAACCAAGGCTGACCTGGGGTGCAGCAAGCTCTTCATCAGAAACAGGCTTGCAACCGCAATAATCGACCAAAGCCTGCAATTGGCCAACAATTGAAGGTGTAGCGTCGCCCTGCACCAGCAAAGCAATGTGAAACACCCTTTCCTGTGGCCACAAAGCCTCCGTAGGGCGAGAATGCACTTCATCATTGAGTGCCTGGCGCAACGGATGTTGCTGGGGCAGCAGATTACTTTTGTTCATGGCAAAGTATCTTGAAGCGGTCAGCTTCAGTTTCTAGCTACAATTTCAGCTACGGTTGCGAAGTTCTGGCCAGGCTTTCATCAGGTAATAGCACATGGACCATACAGTCAGAACAGCTGCCACGTAAATACCCAAGGTGCCCAGCAAATGGAAATCAATGCCCATCCAGGTTTCGTTGACCAGCAGCATGGGAATCGCCACCATTTGTGCAATCGTCTTGAATTTGCCAAGCCAGTTCACTGCAACACTGTTGCGGGCACCAATACTGGCCATCCACTCTCGCAGGGCTGAAATAGTAATTTCGCGCCCAATAATAATCAGCGCGATGAACGGGCCAATGCGCCCCAAATCCACAAGCACAATCAGTGCAGCCCCAACCATCAGCTTATCGGCGACCGGGTCAAGAAATGCGCCAAATGCCGAGGTTTGGTTCCAGCGGCGGGCCAGATAACCATCTACGAAATCGGTAATCGCAGCAAAAACAAACACCCAAGCGCCCACCCAGTTTTGCATGGAAATGGACATGACTGTCTCAGGCAAAAAATAAATGCCGACAACCAGAGGGATAAGTACAATCCGGACCCAGGTCAGGATCATTGGCAGGTTCATTGGCATATCTGTTTTTCTTTTGTTAAGTAATAAATACACTCTATATAGGTACAGAATATATCAGCGCCAACACCCCTTGAGGCGCGCACCTTCAGTGCAAACGCCTATAAATTTCTTCCGCCAGTGTTTTCGAAATACCATCCACGGTTTGCAGGTCTTCAACACTTGCCGCCTTCACACCGCGTAAACCACCAAAGCGTGTCAGCAACTTTTGCTTGCGGCGTGCACCAATCCCCTCGATTTCATCCAGCTCGGAAGCCTGACGGGCTTTGGCCCTTTTGGCCCGCATACCGGTAATTGCGAAGCGGTGGGCTTCATCGCGAATTTGCGCAATCAACATGAGCGCGGGGTGGCCAGGCCCCAATTCAAGGCTTGGTCGCCCATCGGGAAATACCAGGGTTTCAAGGCCCACCTTGCGGTTCTCGCCTTTTTTAACACCCACAATCAGGCTGATATCCAGCCCCAACTGCTCAAACACCTGCCGGGCCACTTCTATTTGCCCCTTGCCACCATCAATCAACACCACATGCGGCATCAGGATTGGGGTTTTGCCGTCTCGTTGATAGCGGCGTGTAACCGCCTGCCGCATGGCCGCGTAATCATCACCGGGCGTAATACCCTCGATGTTATAACGGCGATACTCGCGGCTTTGCATGTCGTGGTTGTGAAACACCACGCAAGAAGCCTGTGTGGCCTCACCTGCTGTGTGCGAAATATCAAAACATTCCACACGCAAAGTGGCCAGTAAATCGATTTCTTCGGCAGGTGAATCTGCGGGTGCATCAGCCACGGGTACTGAACCTGCTACCGTGCCGCTCAACATGCTGTCCGCTTCACCAGCCTGCAAAGATTCCTCAAGCCGTGTTTCAAGGCCCAGGGTTTCAACCAAGGCACGCGTGCGGAACTGTGCTGAACCCTGCTCTGCAATTCGCCGTGCGATGGCTATTTCAGCATTGTCCACGGCCATATCCAGCCACTTGCGCCGCTCGCTTTGCGGCTGACGAATCAAATTAATTTTTTTGCCAGCCTGCTGGCTTAGTGCCATCAGCAATTCCGGAGCATCCAAATCCTGGTTCACAATCAACAGGTTGGGGATGGGCCTGTCTACATAGGCTTGGCTCAAAAATGCTTCCAGAACCTCAGGGCCAATGTCTTCGGAAGCCTGCGCCACACTGGGAAACATGGGTTTGTCGCCCAAGTGCCGCCCGCCGCGCACCATGGCCACATTCACACAGACCGCACCACCTTTGATTACTACGGCAATAATGTCTGCATCATCATCGCCACCCGTGGTGTCAACCGACTGTTTTTGCAGTACACGGCTAAGTGCACCCAACTGGTTGCGGTACATGGCTGCTTTTTCAAACTCCAGCAGGCCACTGGCCTCCAGCATTTTTTCTTCGAGGTTGGCCAGCACCGCCTTGTGGTCGCCCCGCAAAAAGCGGGATGCTGCATCAACATCCTTCGCATAATCTTCAGGGCTGATCCAATCCACACACGGCGCGCTGCACCGTTGTATTTGGGCCTGCAAACACGGGCGTGAGCGGTGGGCAAATACAGTGTCTTCACAAGTGCGCAACAAAAACACACGCTGCAAAACCTGAATACTTTCTTTCACTGCCCAGGCATTTGGGAAGGGGCCAAAAAACTGTGATTTTTTATCGACTGCTCCCCGGTAGTAAGCAACTCGAGGATATTTGTGGTTGGTCAGCCGCAGGTAGGGGTAGCTTTTGTCGTCACGAAACAAAATGTTGTAACGCGGGCTGAGCGATTTAATCAGGTTATTCTCAAGCAGCAACGCTTCAGCTTCAGTTCGGGTAGGCGTTACATCCACCCTCACAATGCGTTCAACCATGTGGCTAGTGCGCGGGCTTGCATGGGTTTTCTGAAAATATGAAGAAACCCGTTTTTTCAGGTTCTTGGCCTTACCCACATACATCACAGTGCCGTTCGCATCAATCATGCGGTACACGCCGGGCCGTGTGGTCAACTCCCTTAAAAACGCTGCAATGTCGAACGGCTGCTCTGGCGTTTGTTGATCGCTTTCCATCACTCTGCCCTTATGTGTTCAGGAAATGGCGAATCGATTCCAGTACCGCCTCAAACATGGGCGCTGTCAGCCTGCCGGTTTGCGTGTTGTAGCGGCTTACATGGTAGCTGTCGAACAAACGAAACGCACCCAAATCATGTTCTGCTGCATGGCCGAACTTGAAAGCACTCTGCTTTTGGTCCATGGCTTTGAGAACCGCCTGGTGTCCCACCAACCCCAGCGCCAACACCGCCTTGGGCGGGTGTGCCTTGAATTCATGCGCAATAAACTGGTTACAGGTTTTTATTTCAGCAGGGGTTGGTTTGTTCTCGGGAGGCACACATTTCACAGCATTGCTTACACGCGCATTCAATAGTTGCATGCCATCGCCAACCGCATTGGAAACAGGCCGGTTCGCAAAACCGTATTTGTGCAAAGTGCTATAAAGCAAATCGCCACAATAATCGCCCGTGAAAGGCCGCCCACTGCGGTTGGCACCGTGCAAGCCTGGGGCTAGGCCTACAATCAACAGCTCGGCATCAGCAGGGCCGAACGGTGGCACAGGCCCATTGAAATGGTCAGGAAACTTTTGGCGATTCTGTTCATGAAAAGCACGCAAGCGCGGGCACGCCGTGCAATGCACGTTGAACACACCCAAAGGCCATTGCTGGTCCATTCGCAATGGTTGCCAGGCTTTTTCAGCTGTATTAATAAAGGCCAGATTGCTTTGTGACTTGCTCATGGAATGCTTTACTCGTGAACGGGTGGGCTCCATTCTAACGGCAAATTGTACAAACCCGGCCTTTTGCGAAAGCTGCTGAAAGTTGAACTATTTCCTGAAATAACCCACCTAGTGCCCCTTGTCTACATTACCCCCAGCAGTACCAGGGCGATTTAAGTAGTCATATTTCAACATTTCCTGAGATAAAAAGCATGAACCTTATCGGACAAAAAATTGCTCAATGCAGCCGCATCCTGTCAAATGCTCAATTCGCAGCAGGGGGTTTGAATACCCAAAGGGAAATCAGTAACAAGGCAGGCCGACTTTCCAACTGCTTCATTCAGGCTGCCAGTCCGCAAGCAATCAAAGGAATAACTCCAGGCGGCACCACCTTTTCCCGAATGAAACCAACAATCAGCAAAGTGAATTTTGTACAAACACACAGCTTCAGCAGCAAAACTGGGGGCACACAAACTCCCAAGTTCAACTTTTTAGAGGGCGAAGACCTAGCGCCAATAAAACGCATATACACAGCGTTGAAAGAATTTTCCGCCAGGTTTAAAGACAAAGGCATTACCGCCAAGGAAGTAGAACGGTTTGGCGCAACCTGCTATAACCTGCAAGTTGCCACAGATGGCGATGAATTGAGTATGGTCAAGTCCTGGGTTCATTCATCGCTTGTTCAATTCTTTGACGAAATAGAGCGAACAACACGGATCGCTAAAGACGCTTCCCCAGAGGAAATTAAGGCGCTTAATGAATTGACTGCGCTAAAGAAAGAAACCTTTGAATTCCTCGTGAACTACAAGCGTGCCTGAAAGCATAAGCTGATGTGCCCGGTACCTCCCCACTGCGGCATCAGGCTGCTTAGTAACCATTAGAACCCAGGCGGCAACAAACTGCCTGTTTAAAGCAAGCACAAAAAATGAACACAAACCCCACTCTGCCAAAAGCAGTTCAAGAGGCCCGGCATGCTGTAAGTACCAATGCCGCGGAAACAACTCAAGAATACACAAGTGGAGCCAATTGGCCCGCTGCCAGCGCAGTTCAACAAGTCGCACAACAGTTACACAACGCGGTACCACGAAAAGTTTTTCTTTCCGCCTGCTCATTGCTGGCGCAAAACTACTTGCCACAGCCGGCTTTTACCACCTTGCTAAATGAAACTTTGCCTGTGTGGTACAACCCTGTTGCATTGCTGGACAAGGCAAAAACAGTCGACAATCTGATCAACTGCCATGCAAAGCTCGTACAACTCTTTGGTGTGAACCAAAACAGCAAAGCCGACCTTTTCGGCACTAATCAGCGGGGCGAAGACAGCGTACCCACGTACTTGATAAAAAACCTTGTCAGAATATTGTTGGCCAATCGAAATTCGAATGCGCCAATTGCTGATCAACAACACCGGCATGTTGCAGCGTTTGCAAAGTATGTGGCCGAATTCACTCAAAGTTACCCGAATCCGCAAAAGTTTATTGAACGATTAACCCAGCATGAAGCACTGACTTTCTTAAATTGCCTCTCGGGACTGCACTCTACTCAGCCCTTTGAGCAGTCGACCATTGAGATACAGCGAAAGCTCGCTTTGCATCTTGTTGACCAAAACCGCAACAATATCGAACTTTTGCCACACCATCTCAGCCACGATCGACACTTCATCGAACAAGCCATACTTATTCATCCGGTTCGAGCCTTGGAATTTGCTTCAGAGACCTTACAGAACGACCCAAATATCAGAAAGCTGGTGGCCTACCGCCAAGGCCGCAACACGCTGGATACACCAGCAGCACCAGACGATATCGACAATCCTTTGATGGTAATTGCAGCCGCTTGCCACGATGAGTCTGAACTGCATTACATGGGCGAGGAACTTAGAAGCAACCGTGACTTTATTTTGACCACGGTTACCCATGAACCTTTTGTGTTGTCATTAGTTAACCTTGATCTTCGAGATAACCCCGAATTCATGCTGGATGCAGTTAGCCGACATGGCTGGGCACTTGAATACGCCAGCGATGCTGTAAGTAATAATCAGGAAATTGTTCTGACGGCAGTAACAAAGCACGGTAGCGCCCTTCAATTCGCCAATGAAAATTTCACTGACAACTACGACATCGTTCTTGCCGCAGTGAATCAGGATGGTGGCGCACTGCGTTTTGCAAGCAACTCACTGAAAGACAACAAGGAAATTGCACTTACAGCGATAAACGAAAACCCACTTGCACTTGCATACGCCAGTGACAGGCTTAAAAATGACTTCCAAACCGTTCTCACCGCAGTTCAGCAAGATGGCTCAGCACTTCGGTTTGCAAGTTTCAGGCTTGCAAACAATTTCAATATTGTTAACGCGGCAATCAGTAACGACCCACTTGCCCTTGATTACGCAAGTTACAGAATGAAAAACACGTATGAGATTGTGCTGAATGCAGTCAGCAAAAACGGGCTGGCACTTCAATATGCGAACCCTAACCTTCGGCAAAACCAACAGTTGTTCAGGATAGCGTCGATGAACACGCCACGTTAAACAACAACCCTGTAATTAATCACTGAAATTTTCCAAAATAATCGCCATGAAATTATCTCAATTCATCTTGCCTGTAGCTGCATACTCCAGTTTTGCCCATGCACAAAATAGCAATTCAACCCCTGATAAAGATTGCCAAGCTGTTACTCAAACAGTCAAACAACTTGTTGAAAAGCTTATGCCGGGTAATTTGAGGGAAATGAAAAAACTGTTTTCACCCCAATGTTCTGGGGAGACAATCGTTAAGCAGTACATGACCGCTGAACTCCAGCACCTCCACATGGTTTGCTACTACACATCCAAAAAAGAAAAGCTGGACGCGGGTGGAATAGTGTTTTTCACCCCACCCCAAAAAAATAAGTTTTATAATCCGGAAAAAAGCTATGACTTGTTAAAAGACCTCGAATCAACCAATAACAGCAGCAGCGAACAGCAATATCTAATCCATAAAATTGGGAATGATTACGCAGCCGTTTCCCTAACATCAGCTTCACCCGAAAAAATTCAAATTTTCAAAAACTATTTTTCAAAAAATGAAGCCACAACTGCGGCTGAAGTTTTGCTGGATAAAAGCAAGTTTATTTTTCATGCAGGAGAAAATGAAGTCCCCGACTTCGATCGCGCCCTGTATGCGATGTCGCTGGAAACTGCATTAGGAAGCTGGCTGGCAGAAGGTATGCCCTTCGATGTGGTTTATGTCTCTTCGCACATGCTGAAAACCGCCGTGGAAAATGACCCTGACTTGAAGCAAAGTGCTGCAAAAATTTTACTGCGGGCAATTGATCAGCAAGGCTCGAATATTAATATTGGCTATGGAGCAAACAACTTCGGAATGGCTGTTAGAGAGGCAATCGGCAGCATCAGGGACAAATGCCCTGCCAAATTCAACGCAGAAGAATCAGAACCTCTTAAAGCCATGAGCTTGACCAAAACATCGAGCTATTTCCCGATGATCTGGAACAGTCAGATTCTGAAGAATCATTCCGAACAACTGGCTAGTCTAAAAGAGGAACTCTGATACAGCTTATTCAATAATTCTCAAATCCCTAGGTCTCATTTGCGGCAATTCCTCAAGGCTGTCACAACGACGAACATTCAGCAATCTAAGTGATGAAGGCAAGGGATCAGGCAATTCCTGCAAATTAATGCATCCAAACAAATCAAGCTCTTCCAGCGTTGATGGCAAATGTGGCGGAAAACCAAGCAGGCGATTGCATTCCCGTAAATTAAGTATTCTTAAGTTTTCTGGCAAAGGTTCAGTGAAAGCTGTAATTCGAGTACAGAAATCAAAAGAAAGCCGCTCAAGAGAATTGGGTAAAAAAGGTATAGCCGTGATTCGATAACATTCAGATGCATCCAACTCCTTCAGCCCAGTGGGTAAATTGGCTGGCAATTCCCTTAATTGCTGACAATTCGATACGTCTAATTTAAGCAAGCCAGGCGGCAAGTTGGCAGGTAAGCGGGTAATAAATTCACAACTCGCTAAATCCAGTTCCGTGATATTCAAGCCCTTTTCTTGAACAGCATTCATTATTTGCTGAAGTTCACTGTTACTTGTGTGCTCATGCAATATGAGGGTTTCAAGGCTTTGATAATCACCAGCCAGTATTTTCGTCACCAACCGCGGAATACCCTGGTGGGGAACATCAAGTTCAGTGACCCGCGAGTCTGAAATTTCCTTGCATTCTCGTGACCATGACGCTATCACCCCAAAATGCTCACTTCCCCGCTTTTTAAAATAAGAAATGACATTGCTAATTACTGGGGCAGGAGCATGCGCAACGAATTGCGCAGCGCTAGACAACCCCCTGTAAATGTCGGCCTGGGCGCCCTGGAATGCATTAGCGGCAGGATTTAAACGACGTTGGGCAGGCGCGGGCTGAGGAGCGCCCGCATTTGGAATTCTCTGCATATTGATCCGAAAATTCGTGAACGATGCCTTTGGTCACGAATCGGCACACTAAAGTTCACCAATTAACCCAAAGCCTTGCGCGCGTTGTAGAACAAACGCATCCATGGTGAAAACTCGCCAGCGTCTTTGGGTGCCCAGCTCATTTGTACATTACGGAATACTCGCTCCGGGTGCGGCATCATGATGGTGAAGCGACCATCTGGCGTGGTGAAACCAGCCAGCGCTTCAGGGCTGCCGTTGGGGTTGAATGGGTACTGCTGTGTAGCCTCGCCTTTTGAGTTTACATACTGCACTGCCACCAAACCTTCTGCGGTTAATTTGCTGTGATTGCCCTGGCGAGAAAAATCGGCACGACCTTCCCCATGTGCAACCACCACCGGCACTACCGAGCCTTCCATGCCGCTAAGCAAAATTGAAGGGGTTTTGTTAATTTTGACATTCACCAAACGCGCTTCATATTGCTCACTTTCGTTGCGCATCAGCTTGGGCCAATGAGCTGCGCCCGGAATAAGGTCAGCCAGCGTGGCCATCATTTGGCAACCGTTACACACACCCAAACCAAACACATCACCACGGCCAAAGAATTCAGCAAATTGGTCAGCCAGCACGCTGTTGTAACGAATGGTTTTTGCCCAACCCTCGCCTGCGCCCAACACATCGCCATAACTGAAACCACCACATGCAGCCAGCCCCTGGAAATCAGCCAACTTGCGTTTGCCGGTTAGCAGGTCGCTCATGTGCACATCCACGGCCTCAAACCCTGCCAGCGTAAATGCCCCCGCCATTTCGAGCTGGCCGTTTACGCCTTGTTCACGCAGCACCGCAACACGCGGCTTGGCACCTGTTGCAATAAACGGCGCAGCCGGGTTTTCGGTAATGTCAAAGCTGGGTTGCCAAACAAGGCTGTTGGGCAATTCAGCAGCGGCTTTGTGTTCGCTTTCCGCGCAGGCCGGGTTGTCACGGCGCTTGGCAATTTGATAGCTGGTGTCGTCCCAAATGCCTTGCAACTTGGCGCGGCTTTCGGAATAAATGCACTTGGCGTCGCGATAAAACTCGATTACGTCGCGGTCGTTTGGCTTGCCAATAATATTGCTGTGCTTGCTCAAATTGAAATCGCGCAGCACCTGCATGGCTTCGCTTTTTTGAGCGACGGGCACCTGCAACACCACGCCCAGTTCTTCGTTGAACAAAGCTTTCAGGGTAAGTTCACCACGCTGCACACTTACCTGCTCGGGGCGAATTTTAAAGTCGCCCCAATCGGCTGAATACGGGTCGATAGTGATCAAGTCGAGGTTGATCGACAAACCACAGCGGCTGGCAAAGCTCATTTCCGCCAGGGCGGCCAGCAAGCCACCATCAGAACGGTCGTGGTAAGCATGCACCAAACCTTTTGCACGCAGGGCATTCAGCGCCTGTGCAAAGTTTTTAATGTCGCTGGCGTCCTCAACATCGGGTACATCAGTGCCCAACTGGTTCGTAACCTGGGCCAACACGCTGGCACCCATGCGCATTTTGCCGCGCGCCAAATCAACCAGCACCAGCACTGTGTCTTCTGCTGTATTCAGCACAGGTGTTAGCGTGCCGCGCACATCGTTGATTTTCGAGAAAGCCGACACAATCAGGCTGACTGGTGACAACACTTCTTTCTGTTCGCTACCCTCGTTCCAGCGGGTGCGCATGGACAAGGAATCCTTACCCACTGGAATGCCCAAGCCCAATTGTGGGCAAAGGTCCATACCAATGGCTTTCACGGTATCAAACAAAGCTGCATCTTGCCCTGGTGTGCCGCAAGCCGCCATCCAGTTGGCGCTCAGCTTCACGTCTTCCAGCTTTTCAACAGGTGCAGCCAGCAGGTTGGTAATGCTTTCTGCAATCGCCATGCGGCCTGAAGCAGGTGCATTTAACACCGCAAGCGGTGTGCGCTCACCCATGGCCATCGCCTGGCCTGCATAGCCGGTGTAATCGTCGATGGTTACAGCCACATCGGCCACTGGCACCTGATATGGCCCAACCATTTGATCACGCGCGGTGAAGCCGCCCACTGTGCGGTCGCCAATCGTGATCAGGAAACGCTTTGATGCCACAGCCGGGAATTTCAACACCTGCTCAATTGCATGGCCCAATTCGGTTTGGGTCAAATCAATGGCTGCTTTCGCAGTTTCCACGCGATTATCCTTGCGTTCCATGCGGGGTGGTTTGCCCAACAACACTTCCATGGGCATATCTACGGGGTTGCTGGTGCTTTCAGCATCCAGCACTTTCAACTGGCGCTCGTCGGTAACCACACCCACCACACAGAAGGGGCAACGCTCGCGTTCGCACAGTTGGGTGAACAGTTCAAGCGACTCGGGCGCAATACCCATCACATAACGTTCTTGCGATTCATTGCACCAAATTTCAGCGGGGCTTAGGCCGCTTTCATCCAGGTTTACTTTGCGCAAATCGAATTGCGCACCTTTGTTCGATGCATCGGCCAATTCAGGGAATGCGTTGGAAATGCCGCCTGCGCCCACATCGTGAATGCTCAAAATCGGGTTCGCTTCACCCAAGGTCCAGCAACGGTCCAGTACCTCTTGCGCGCGGCGTTCCATTTCCGGGTTGGCACGCTGAACGGAATCAAAGTCGAGTGATTCTGTGTTGGTGCCCGCATTCATCGAAGATGCAGCACCGCCACCCATGCCAATACGCATGCCGGGGCCGCCCAGCTGAATCAGCAAGCTGCCTGCGGGCAGGTCGCATTTGTGGGTGTGTACTTCGCGAATATTACCCAAACCACCTGCAATCATGATGGGCTTGTGGTAGCCGTAAACACGTTCGCCCACACGTTGTTCAAATGTGCGGAAATAACCACCCAGGTTCGGGCGGCCAAATTCATTGTTGAATGCAGCGGCACCAATTGGGCCATCAATCATGATTTGTTCAGGTGTAGCGATTCGTGTGGGAATGCCCACCGCCTGCGGCTTTGCGGTGCTGTTATCACCACGTTGCTCCAACGGTACCAAGGCATCCTGACCGCTTTCCCAACTTTCGTTGCCACCATCAAAGCGCAAATGCGAGGTGGTAAAACCACACAGTCCCGCTTTGGGCTTGGCGCCACGGCCTGTTGCACCTTCATCGCGAATTTCCCCACCCGAACCCGTGGCTGCACCGGCAAACGGTGAAATGGCTGTGGGGTGATTGTGCGTTTCAACCTTGATTACAAAATGGGTGTTTTCTTGATGCGGGCGATACACGCCATCGGCATCGGCGAAAAAGCGCTCAGCCTTGCCACCAGCAATTACAGCAGCATTGTCGGAATAGGCAACCACTGTGCCTTGCGGAGTGGTTTTGTGGGTGTTGCGGATCATCCCGAACAGGGTTTCGCTTTGGGCTTGCCCATCGATGGTCCAGGTGGCATTAAAAATTTTGTGGCGGCAGTGTTCGCTGTTGGCCTGCGCAAACATCATCAGCTCTACATCGGTGGGCGAACGGCCCATGGTGGTGTAGGCATCAAGCAGGTAATCAATTTCATCTTCGCTTAGCGCCAGGCCCAATTCGCTGTTGGCTTTCACCAGTGAATTGCGGCCTTCGCTCAATTCCACAATTTGCAGGCTTTTGCCCTGCAAAGGCAGGAACAGGCTTTTCACATCAAAGCCATCAGGCAGTACAGTTTCGGTCATCCGGTCATACAAGGCAGCCTTCAAGGCCTGCAACACAGCACCTTCGGGCAATTTGCTGCCACCCAACAAACCTTTTTTGAAGGTTAATTGAAATTCAATACCGCGTTCCATGCGCACCACATTGGCCACGCCCGCGTTGTGTGCAATATCAGTGGCCTTCGAAGCCCATGGGCTTACCGTGCCAAGGCGGGGAACCACCACGCAGGCGAGATCTACGCGATCCAGCGCGGGGGCTGAATGGCCATAGTCCAGCAAACCTTCCATGACCTTGCGTTGCGACCCTTCAAGGACACCACGGGTGGCCACAAAATGAACGAAATGCGCGCGCACGGCCGACACATTCGAATCAATGGCTTGCAGGCGTTTCAGCAGGCTTTCCGCGCGAAAAGCAGACAATGCAGAGGCGCCATTAAAGGTAGAAACATCGAATTGATCAGCCGAAGACAGGGCAAGAGACATGACAGCAGTGGGGGTGGTTGAGGTAATCTTGAATTATAAGTGCTACAGCCCCAAAACTGAGCCCCAAGCCCGGATAAAACGACCTGAATTTCCATGGAATACGGATGCCAGAAATGATTAACCTTTGCCCTGAGAACCTTGGCCATGCAAACTGGCAGCAGGTGGATCAAAAATCAATGCCGGTGCTGTCGGTAAGCCAAATAAGGGCGCTGGAGCAGGCGGCTTTTTCGCAAATTGACTCCTTTTTGCTCATGCAAGCCGCAGGGGTGCGTTCTGCCCTGAAAATTATCGATCAGGTAACGCACAGCGAAAACCTGTCACCCCGCTGCCTGGTGCTGGCCGGGCCTGGTAACAACGGCGGGGATGCCTGCATCGTGGCTGGCGAATTAAAACGCCAAGGGCTGCAAGTTGATCTGTTGCAAGTCACCGAGGGTAAAACAGGCTCGAAAGACCGAATGCAGGCTGTATTGTGGGCCTTGGCACACGGTATTCAACCCGTTGAGCTTCTGCCCGATTCGCCTTTGCCCGAAATAGCGACCGGCACGGTAATTGTTGATGGCCTGCTGGGTATTGCCTGCGACAGGGCACCGCAAGGCATGATTGAAAGGTTGATTCAGCATGTAAACACCCACCACCACAAAGCCCGAGTGTACGCATTGGATTGCCCCAGCGGGCTGAACTGCAATACTGGCGACGCGCCCGGACAGGCCATTCAAGCGCACACCACATTCAGCTACCTGGCCTGCAAACAAGGCCTTTTAAGCCAACAAGGCAAAGGCTTGTGTGGAGAACTGTGGGTAGACAGCCTGAATTGCAGCGCCTTGCTTGAAACCATGCTACAAACCGCGGATTGGGGCCCAGTTATTCATGCTGTTTCAAGGCTTGAGCAATTGCAACGCCTGCCAGTGCGGGGCCATGAGCACCACAAAGGCAGCTTTGGCAGCATTGCCGTGCTGGGTGGCCAGCAAGGCATGGTTGGGGCCTGCGTATTAAGCGCAAGAACCGCGCTGATGATGGGTTGCGGGCGGGTTGCATTAACCCTGCTGCACGAGGCAGACATGCACACACCCGACGTGCAGCGCCAAGGGCAAACGCCCTTTCTGGATGTGCTGTTTCCGGAAATCATGAACAAGGGACTGGAAAGCAACCTGGAGTTTGCCGACACGGCTGTGGTGGGCCCTGGCTTGGGGCAAAGCGACGAAGCATTGAACATGCTGCTTGCGCTGCTTGAACACGACAAGGGTTTGAACATGGTGTGGGACGCTGATGCGCTTAACCTGCTGGCTGCAAATTCAGCACTGCGCGCGCGTTTCCAGCATTACCGGCACAAACACCACGGCAAAGCGGTGGTCTTCACCCCCCACCCGCTGGAAGCTGCACGTTTGCTTCAAAGCACCACCGAAATGGTTCAGGCTGATCGAGCCAAGGCGGCGAGAACGCTGGCCACTCAGTTTAATTGCACGGTAGTGCTGAAAGGAGCGGGTAGCCTGATATGCAATGCCGACCGAGGTGAAATTAACACCACCGGCGGGCCGGCACTGGCAACCGCAGGCAGTGGCGATGTACTGGCCGGTGCAGTAGCTGCCATGCTGGGCCAAGGCCTTGATGAATTCAAAGCAGCCTCGTTTGCAGTTTACCTGCATGGTTTGGCCGTTGAGCCGCTTGGCCAGGAACGCGAGGGTTTGGTCATTTCACATGCCAGCGAAATTGCCCAGCGCATGAAGGCATGTTTAAACCACCTCTTGAACCAAAGCGCCCGCCGCAATGGTTAACTGCCGTGGGCAGCGCGCCGCCAGTTTGTCGTCATGGGTAACCAGAATTAAAGTGGTGCCTTGCTCTTTCTGAAGATCAAACATCAGGTCGATAATTCGCTGACCGGTGGCAAAATCAAGGCTGCCGGTGGGTTCATCGGCGAACACAATCGTGGGTTTGCGTACAAAAGCCCTCGCCAATGCAACACGCTGCTGCTCACCGCCCGAGAGCGTTTTGGGTGTGTGGTTCAGGCGATCACCCAAGCCCACCCGCTGCAACATTTCCTTGCACGCTTTTTCACGGTTTTGCATGGGTGCAAGCTCGGTGGCCAGCATCACATTCTCAAGCGCACTCAAGTGATCAAGCAATTGAAAAGACTGAAACACAAAGCCCACATGCTCAGCGCGCAAGCCTGCCCGTTTGTCTTCGTTAAGTTGAGTTAAGTCTTGCCCCAAAAAGCGAACTGCACCGCTGGATGGAATGTCCAACCCGGCAAGCATACCCAACAAGGTGGATTTGCCGGAACCTGAAGCACCCACGATGGCAACCGCTTCACCTTGATTTATAGTGAACGAAATGTTTTCAAGGATGGACAAACTACTTGGCCCGTCCTGAACCAATTGATTTAAACCTTCGACTTCGAGGATTGCACGACTCATGTTTGCCTTCACTGCAAGAAAAATGAAAAACGCTTTGGCACTTGGCTTGTTCTCTTTTGGCCTCACCGCCAGTGTATCCAGCTTTGCAGCCAGTACAGGCCAGGAATGCAAAATTTTGGTGATGGGAGACAGCCTTTCAGCCGCCTATGGTTTGCCCAAAGAACAAGGCTGGGTTGCTTTAATGGAGAAGCGTTTGGCTGAAAAGTTCCCGCACTGCAAGGTGGTTAACGCATCGGTGTCGGGTGAAACCACAGCGGGCGGTAAAACTCGTTTGCCTGCCCTGTTGAAACAGCACAAACCCACACACATGATTCTGGAGCTTGGGGCAAATGACGGATTGCGCGGCTTGTCGCTAGACACCATGAAAGACAACCTGACCAATATGCTCGTTGCAGCGCGGCGAAATGAAGCCCAGGCCGTATTAATCGGCATGCAAATTCCATCGAACTACGGGCCAGCCTATGCCCGCCGGTTTGGCGATACTTTCGCTGAGGTGGCCCGCAAGCAAAAAATACCTTTGGTGCCGTTCATGCTCGACGGCTTTGCGCTAGACCCTAGCTCTTTCCAGGCTGATGGCATTCATCCCAATGCTGGTGCGCAGCCGAAGATTCTGGACAACATTTGGCCAACGTTTTCTGCGACGTTGAAGTGAATGTTTGCCAAGCCGCACGGGCTGTTAATCGCATCAGCGAAGCGCAAGGGTCGTCATCGCATAAGTGAGATTCGCAAATGCGATTAGCAGACTGTGATGCGCGAAACTCACAGATGCTGATGCTCACAGGATTTTCAGCAGCGTTGCATCGTTCTGCCGATTAAAGATCAAGTCGCCCATTTTGATTCGCAGCGAGGGGCGACCTGCAAGGTCGATGCGAACACACTTTTGTGTTTCGCATGACCCGAGCCAGATTCAAAGGGGGGGAATACAACTTGTATCAAGGCAGAATGAGTGACGCGCTGAAAATCAAATATCACTCCTGCACTAAGTTGCCTTGAGATCAAAACGTCTTCTTGATTTCGACTTCAACGCGCTTTTTCATCGCGTCACGCGCAGCTAGCAGCAATGCTTCCTGGTAAACCTGCCCGGCAATGTTTTCATAGTACTGAACAATCTGCGGATCAGCCTTTGCTTTCACTGCAGAAGAAGGCGCACCGCTTTCAACCCAAGCAACCGCATAACCATTGCCGCCCAGCCCTACCACCTTGGCTTTTGGCAATTCAGAAACACCAGTGTCCAACACAGACTGCACCACCAAACCGGGCAAACCCTCGGCACTTAGAGCAGACACGGTTTTCGAATCTGTAAAACCAGCCAACAATTCAGAGCCCGCCTGGGGCTTTTCAGTATCAAGCTTAGCTGCCAGCGCATCGGCATCTTTCACTGCAGCCTTTGCCGCCTCTTCCTGCCTCAAACGGGCCTCAATAAGAGGCTTCATTTCATCCAAGGGACGTGCGGTCGCCGGGGTGAAGTTCACGATGCGCGCAGACACCATGCTTTCACCTACTTGTACAGCCTTGGTGTTATTTTTGTTTTTAGTCGAGTCCGATGAGAAAATTTCGGCCATCAACTTCGCATCTCTCAACACCTCGGGCGCGTTTGGAGCACCCTGAGTGAGGCCATTGAATGTTTGCGCTTGCACACCAAGTGCCTTCACCACGTTGTCAAACGACTGGCCGCCTTCGTACACCAGCTCGGAAAAACGACCTTGTGCATCGGCATACTGCGCTGTCATTTTCTGGTTTTTAATTTCATCGGCAATTTGGGTTTTCACTTCTTCAAGCGACTGAACTTGACCACCTCGAATGTCGGTTACTTCAACAATGTGGTAACCAAACTGACTTTTCACCAGTCCACCCAACTCATTTTTTTTCTGGGTAAATACTGCTTGCTCAAATTCCGGGACCATCGCGCCTTTTCCGAAGAAACCAAGGTCACCACCCTGGTTGGCTGAACCAGGATCAATTGAATATTTTTTGGCAAGTTCAGCAAATTTTTCAGGGTTTGCTTTCAACTCCGTCAACACTTTTTCTGCGGCTGCCTTCAGGTCATCGGCAGAGACCCCCTCTTTCTCGGCAGCCAATAGAATGTGACGGGCACGACGTTCTTCTGGTGTTGAAAAACGCGCCTTGTTTTGCTCGTAGTAAGCTGCAATGTCTGCATCGCTTACTTCGATTTTTGATTTGATGGTATCTGGCGACAACACAACATATTCAACATCCGCTTTCTGCGGTGCCATGAATTGGGCTTTATTGGTCTCGTAGAACGCCGCCACTTGCTCATCGGTAATTTTCACGTTCGCAAGGTAAGGCCCAAGGTCGATATTCTTGATACGCACAACACGACCAGCCAACTGCACATCGTCCAGTTGGGTTTTAAGTGTTTGCGGGAAAAAGGACGCGCGCAACACCGGGTCAAGTACTTGATTGCGTGCCAAACCAAAACGCACATTTGCTTCGTGCTGAGTAGGGGTTAAACCACGCGCGGCCAATTCGCGTTTGTAGGTTTCAAGATCAAATTTGCCGTCCACCTGAAACAGGGGAGTGCGAGAAATATCTTCGGCCAGTGCTTTATCAGAGGCTGTCAAATACTGCTTCTGCACCGACTGCTGAAGCAAGTATTGAAGCACCAATGTATCCAGCAATTGACGATTGATTTCAGGTGATTCAAACACCTTGGGATCAAAGTTGTCACCCGACTGCGCGCGGGCCTCCTCAATGCGCTGGCGCTTGACCTGATCGAATTCTTCCTGACTGATTGGATAGTCGCCCACAATCGCCAAGGCATTGGCGTCTGCGCTCACGGTGTTGTATCCCTCAAGACCAAACAAGGCAAATGCGGGCGCAATAAACAGCAGCAGCACAAACTGCATGATCTTCTGATTGTTTCGGATGAATTCGAACATGTTTTGTAGGTAGATTTAGTGTTGAACAACAAGGGATTACTATACCTGAAGGTACAGCCGTGAAAGCTGTGTGTGGCGCGGCTGCGGATGTAAATGAATACTGGGAAAGTGAATGGTCTCGGAAATGAAAAAAGGGAATCCGAAGATTCCCTTTTTTGTTTGGCGGAGTGGACGGGGCTCGAACCCGCGACCCCCGGCGTGACAGGCCGGTATTCTAACCAACTGAACTACCACTCCAGAGTTGGTTGCTGTTTCGCAATGTTGGTGGGTGCTGAGAGGCTCGAACTCCCGACCTAAGCCTTGTAAGGGCTCCGCTCTACCAACTGAGCTAAGCACCCGACGTTCACTGATTTTTTAGTGTTTGTCATGCTGCGAATCAGCCAAGACCGCAATTATATACAAATTAACTTTGCCTGCAATACTTTTTTAAAAAAATTTTAAAATTAATTCACCGCTTCTTTCAGCGCTTTGCCAGGACGGAACTTGGGCACCTTGGCTGCCTTGATTTTAATGGTTGCGCCAGTGCGTGGGTTACGGCCACTACGCGCAGCACGCTTGCCAACAGCGAAGGTTCCAAAACCAACCAAAGTTACTGTGCCACCTTTTTTCAAGGTTGTTTTAACAGCAGCAATCATGGCATCCAGTGCACGGCCAGCTGCCGCTTTGGAAATTTCTGCTGACTCAGCAATTTGATCGATCAGTTCTGTTTTATTCATGTAAAAAGCCCCCTCATGGTGACAAATAAAAAGTGCCCTAAAACAGGCACCACGTTGCTTCCAGTTCTTAATTTAGACATGGCTGAAACCTAGCTGTCAACACATTTTGCGGGCGGATAACCCTAATACTGAAAGCCAGCCAAGGCTTTCGCAATGTACGAAAAAAAGCCTCCGCATTTTATTGCGAAGGCTTTTTAAAAATACCAATTGATATCAATGCTTTACACTTGGATTTGCTGTGGCCTCATCAGCTTTGCCAGCAATAACCTCGGCCGGCTCGGAGACCGGCTCTGGAAGCGATTCAAGCGCGTGTTGAAGCACTTGATCGATCCATTTGACCGGAATAATCTCCAGGCTGTTTTTTACGTTAGCCGGAATTTCCGCCAAGTCCTTCACGTTTTCTTCGGGTATCAGTGCAGTTTTAATACCACCGCGGTGAGCTGCCAGCAGCTTTTCTTTCAATCCGCCAATACCCAATACCTCACCACGCAGGGTAATTTCACCAGTCATTGCAACATCAGAACGCACTGGCATATTGGTAAGCGCAGAGACTAAAGCAGTGGTCATCGCAATGCCCGCAGAAGGCCCGTCTTTCGGTGTAGCCCCCTCGGGAACGTGCACGTGAATGTCGCGTTTTTCGAATGCGTCATTCAGAATACCCAATCGATTCGCGCGTGCACGTACCACCGAACGCGCAGCTTCAACTGATTCCTTCATCACATCGCCCAAGGAACCCGTGCAGACAACCTTGCCTTTTCCGGGCATGGCGACTGCTTCGACTGTGAGCAATTCTCCGCCCACTTCAGTCCATGCAAGGCCTGTAACCTGGCCCACCTGGTTTTCTTTTTCGGCCAAACCATAATTAAAGCGTCGCACACCCAAAAACTTGTCCAGGTTTTTAGGAGTAACCACCACTTTCTTTTCGTTTTTACCGAGCACCATTTGGCGAACGACTTTGCGGCAAATCTTGGACATTTCTCGCTCAAGCCCACGCACACCGGCTTCACGTGTGTAAAAACGAACCACATCGCGAATTGCTGCTTCAGACACGCTCAATTCTTCATCTTTTACGCCATTGTTTTTCAACTGCTTTGGCAGCAAATACTTTTGGGTAATGTTTACTTTTTCGTCTTCGGTATAACCACTCAAACGAATCACTTCCATGCGGTCAAGCAAGGCATGTGGAATGTTCAGCGAGTTTGCTGTGGCCACAAACATCACATCGCTCAGGTCGTATTCCACTTCAACATAGTGGTCTATAAAGGTGCTGTTCTGTTCGGGATCCAGCACCTCAAGCAAAGCCGATGCGGGGTCACCGCGGAAGTCTTGGCCCATCTTGTCAATCTCGTCGAGCAAGAACAGCGGGTTGCGAACACCCACTTTCGTAATGCTGCTCAGCACCTTGCCAGGCATGGAACCAATGTAGGTTTTGCGGTGACCGCGAATTTCAGCCTCATCGCGTACGCCACCCAAAGCCATTCGCACAAACTTGCGGTTTGTTGCCTTGGCTACAGATTGCCCCAGTGATGTTTTACCAACTCCGGGAGGGCCGACCAAACACAAAATTGGGGCTTTCAATTTGTCCACACGTTGTTGTACCGCGAGGTATTCCACAATGCGTTCTTTTACTTTTTCCAACCCATAATGGTCTTCATCCAGCACCTTCTCGGCGTTGGCCAAATCATTATTGATTTTGGTTTTCTTCTTCCAGGGCAAACCCACGAGCACGTCGATGTAATTGCGAATAACAGTCGCTTCTGCCGACATGGGTGACATCAACTTCAGCTTCTTTAATTCGGCTTCAGCTTTCTTCAGGGCTTCCTTGGGCATGCGCGCCGCTTTGATTCGCTTTTCCAGCTCTTCCATGTCGGCGCCATCTTCGCCCTCACCCAATTCTTTCTGAATGGCCTTGACCTGCTCGTTCAGGTAATACTCGCGCTGGCTTTTCTCCATCTGGCGTTTCACGCGGCCACGAATGCGCTTTTCAACCTGAAGAATGTCAATTTCAGTTTCAAGTTGAGACAACAAGGCTTCAAGGCGCTGTGCAATGCTGAAGGTTTCAAGAATGGACTGCTTCTGTTCCAGCTTCAGTGGCAAGTGGCTAACGATGGTATCGGCCAGGCGACCAACATCTTCAATACTGGCCAGAGATGTCAAAATTTCAGGTGGAATTTTTTTGTTCAATTTCACGTAAGAATCGAACTGTGCCATCACTGCACGCTTCATGGCCTCAGTTTCCGGGCTTTGTGAAGGATCGGGCAGCAAGGGCATGGCTGAGGCAGCGAAGTGCGTGCCTTCGTCCATTACCTTGGTGAGGCGCGCACGCTGCACACCTTCCACCAGCACCTTCACAGTACCGTCAGGAAGCTTAAGCATTTGAAGCACATTGGCCACACAGCCAATGTTGTAAATATCTTTGTCGCTAGGCTCGTCTTTGGTGGCTGATTTTTGAGCGACCAAAAGAATACTCTTACCGCTCTCCATCGCGATTTCAAGCGCTTTGATGGATTTTGGACGGCCCACGAAAAGCGGAATGACCATGTGCGGGAACACCACGACATCTCGCAATGGAAGCAATGACAATTCGATGAGTTGTTCCGGAAGCACGTTAGTTGCTGACATATGAATCACCTATTAAATGCATAACCCTACAGTGGGGTTAAAACGCGCTTATTCAAGCTTTATTTCACGACCAATTTAACAATACCACTGAAAAGAAAAAGCCCAACCGTTGAGTTGGGCTTTTTTAATCATTTTGCAATCTGTTTTGGGTGGGTTTTTATCATCAGGATTTGTCTTTGCTTCCAGCGACCTTTGGCTGGTCTTCGTAAATCAACAAAGGCTGCCCTGTGCCATTGATGGTGTTTTCGTCGATCACCACTTTTTTAACATTGGTGTTGCCAGGCAGGTCGTACATAATGCCCAACAAGGCTTGCTCAAGAATTGTTCTTAAACCCCGTGCACCTGTTTTACGCTGAATCGCTTTTTTGGCAATGGCGCTAAGTGCAGATGGGCGAACTTCGAGTTCAGCACCATCCATTTCAAGCAGCTTTTCAAACTGCTTGACCATGGCGTTTTTGGGCTTGGTCAAAATCTCGATCAACGCTGGCTCATCAAGTTCCTCTAGCGTGGCAATCACCGGCAAGCGCCCAACCAGTTCAGGAATAATACCGAACTTAATCAAGTCTTCTGGCTCAACTTCAGCCAGCAGTGTACCCACGTTGCCCTCTTCCTTGCTTTTAACTGTGGCGCCAAAGCCAATACCAGAACGCTCGGAACGGTTGCGAATAACCTTGTCCAGCCCTTCAAATGCACCGCCCACAATGAACAAAACGTTGGTGGTGTCAATTTGTACGAAATCCTGGTTGGGGTGCTTGCGACCGCCCTGTGGTGGAACGGATGCTACTGTGCCTTCAATCAACTTCAGCAAAGCCTGCTGCACGCCCTCGCCCGATACATCGCGGGTAATGGATGGGTTATCAGACTTGCGGGAAATCTTGTCGATTTCATCGATATAGACAATACCGCGCTGGGCCTTCTCTACTTCGTAGTTACAGCTTTGCAGCAGCTTTTGAATGATGTTTTCAACGTCTTCGCCCACGTAACCAGCTTCGGTCAGTGTTGTCGCATCCGCAATCACAAACGGCACGTTCAGCAAACGGGCCAGTGTTTGCGCCAACAATGTTTTACCTGAACCAGTGGGACCAACCAGCAAAATATTGCTTTTCGTCAGCTCAATGTCATCTTTCTTGCTCATGTGGCGCAAGCGCTTGTAGTGGTTGTATACCGCTACAGCGAGTACGCGCTTTGTTTTGTCCTGACCGATTACATACTGGTCAAGAATGGCACGAATTTCCTGAGGAGTGGGCAGCTTGTCACCACCGCCAGTGGCTGTGGCTTCGGCCGCTTCATCGCGAATAATGTCGTTGCACAACTCAATGCATTCATCGCAGATGAACACAGAGGGCCCTGCGATCAATTTTTTCACCTCATGCTGGCTTTTGCCACAGAAGGAGCAGTACAACAGCTTTTCGCTTGAGCCTTTTTTTTCTGACATCTTTTATCCTCTGGAAAGCCCCCGCGGGGGCAATCAAGAACTCCAGGTTTTAGAGTTATCGCGTTTACTTCTTATCAGCTTTTTCCGCTGGCGGTACCCGGTGTTTCAACACGTCGTCGATCAACCCGTACTGTTTCGCAGAATCCGCACCCATAAAGTTATCACGATCCGTGTCTCGTGCAATATCCTCGATTGACTTACCTGTATTCTCAGCCAGTATTCCGTTCAATTTTTCACGCAAATACAAGATTTCCTTGGCGTGAATTTCAATGTCGGATGCCTGGCCCTGAACACCGCCCAAGGGCTGGTGAATCATGATTCGGCTATTGGGCAATGAAAAACGCTTGCCCTTGGTGCCAGAGGACAAGAGGAATGCCCCCATGCTGGCTGCCAAGCCTGTACACAAGGTTGACACATCGGGCTTGATAAACTGCATGGTGTCGTAAATGGCCATACCAGCAGACACTGAACCACCTGGGCTATTGATGTACAGCGCGATGTCTTTGTCTGGGTTTTCGCTTTCCAGGAACAGCATTTGGGCAACGATCACATTGGCCATTTGGTCGTTGATTGGACCAACCAGAAAAATGACGCGCTCTTTTAGCAAGCGCGAATAAATGTCATAGGCCCGCTCGCCCCGACCACTTTGCTCAATCACCATGGGCACGTACATATTGCCCTGCGTTTCAAGTGCACCAGAATTGTTCATGTTGTTAGTCATAGAGCGAGGGTTCCACATCATTTATTTATTTCCCATCAGTTCGTCAAAGGACAATTTCTTTTCAATCACTTTGGATTTGCTCAATGCAAATTCAACCACATTGTCTTCCAGAATAACCGCTTCTACATCCGCCAAACGGGCGCGATCCTGAAAATACCACTGCATTACTTCAGCGGGGTTTTCATAGCTTTGCGCCTGCTCTTCAATAAAGGCACGCACCTGCTCTGGCTTGGCCTGCAGGCTGTTTTGTTTTACCAAGTCTGACACGATCAGGCCCAAGCGAACGCGACGCTCTGCTTGTGCGGTAAAAATATCTTCTGGCAGTTGAATTTGCTCAACATTTTGCATACCACGAGCTTTCAGGTCCTGGCGGGCACGAGAGGCCAATTCAGTAGTTTCCGATTGAATCAAGGCTTTGGGTACGTCGAACTCGGTCACTTTCAACAGGGCGTTCATTACGGCTTCTTTGGTTTGCGCCTTGGTGCGGTTGGTAACTTCACGGCTCAAGTTCACACGCACGTCTTCGCGCAGTTTTTCCAGGGAACCATCGGCGATGCCCATGGCCTTGGCAAACTCCTCGTTGAGCTCGGGCAACTGTGGGCCTTCCACTTTCTTGATGGTGATTGTGAACTGAGCAGTTTTTCCAGCCACATCCTTACCATGGTAATCAGCGGGGAAAGCCAGGTCGAAGGTCTTTTCTTCGCCTTTTTTCAAGCCTTTTGCAGCAGCTTCAAATTCAGGCAACATTTGGCCCTTGCCGATTACGAAAGAGAAGTCTTCGGCTGTGCCGCCATCAAAGGCCACGCCATCAATTTTTCCAACGAAATCAAGGGTAACCTTGTCTTCTTCAGCCGAACCACGATCTGCTTCAGCAAAGCTTGCGCGCTGCTTGCGCAGAATTTCAATGGTTTTATCCACTTCCGAATCTGACACTTCAACCACTGTTTTTTCAATTTCCAGGGCTGCGAAGTCACCAAACTTCACTTCTGGAAACACTTCAAAAATGGCATTGAATTCAAATGAATCGTCAGCAGCGTCCTTGGCGGCTTCAATGCGGGGCTGACCAGCCACACGCAGATCCTGCTTCTGAACTTCTTCGCTGAAAGTGCGACCGATTTCATCGTTCAATACTTCAGAATGTACCTGCGGGCCGTAGTTTTGTACGACCATTTTCATGGGCACTTTACCTGGGCGGAAACCGGGCATGCGAGCTGTGCGAGCAACCTTTTGCAGGCGCTTTTCAACTTCAGCATTGATTTTGTCAACTGACAGCTTCAAGGAAATTGTTTTCTCGAGTGAGCTGGCAGTGGTGGTTGTATCAGTCATTTGTAACTCTTGAACTAGTTGCCTTGGCAAGTTTGGCCAAGGGGGTGGTTAATAGGTGTAAAGGCTCTACAATTGCCGATATCTTACACAAGTATGAAGCTGCTTTGGCGGGGGCTGGTTAAAACTGGGCAGCCCCGAGAACATAAGGCTGGGGCACAAGATGGGTGGTGCGGATGAAAGGACTCGAACCTTCACGTATTGCTACGCCAGAACCTAAATCTGGTGCGTCTACCAATTTCGCCACATCCGCATGCAGGGGCGCATTATAGCCCGATTTTACCGCGCAAGCCCTTACAATGTCATTTATTGACAGTATTACCCCCTATTAGAAGGTGACATGGCTGTATCTCTTGAAAATCCCCTGGCCTACTGCCGCGAGAAAGTGAGCGGGGAAACCGCCTCCCTGCACTACGCGACCCTGTTTCAAACCGAGGAATTAAAAGCCTTTTGGCTTGGCTGCTTCACTCTAAACCACGAATTACGCCAGGCTTGCCTTAAACAATTGGAAGCGGGCCTAACCCAGGTGAAATTGGGTTGGTGGCAAAATGCACTGGCTGGCTCGGCAGGCAACAGCAACCCACACCCGGTAATTACTGCCATTTCAAAACAGGTTATTGAAAAAATACCGGCTGAACATTGGGGCGAATTGATTAACAAGGTGGCCAGTGGTTGTGAACCCAAGCGTTACAACAGCATGACCAATTGGCACCAGGATGTACTGCTTGAAACCAAGCCTTGGATAAGCCTTTTTCAGGCCCGTTTTGTCGATTCAAACGCCGATTGCACACAGCTGCAGGAATTCTGGGCTACAGCCACCCGCCTTTGCCAGCTTCTTCGGTTGGCAAAGTACCTGGAACAGGGGTTTCAGCCCTTGCCTGTAGAAGTATTGGCCAAACATGGGGTGACCGCAGAGCAAATTAAACGCAGGGAGCACAGTGCAGCCAGCAAAGCGATGTTCAAGGAGGTGGCGGACCATTTGCTGGAGCAAGCTAACCTGGCCTGGGAAGCCATACCGGGTGATCAGCGGCTGTTTGCCAGGCCTTTGCGGGCGCTGTTCAGAATGCGCGTGGCGGAGTTGAAAGTGCATGAACAAGCCGGGTATAACTTGCTGACTGAACAGAAAATTATTACACCATTCAAAAAATTCAGCACCGCGTGGACCACGCAGGTGCTGAGGTGGTGAATTGCGGCTTCATCAACTCAATTCGCTTGAGCTCAATGCGTCGGCTTGCGAATTCTGTAGGCCGCAGCGTACAGAGCAGGCAGAAAGAACAGGGTTAACAGGGTGGCCACAATAAGCCCGCCCATAATGGCCACCGCCATGGGTCCCCAGAACTGCGAACGCATCAAGGGAATCATGGCCAACACAGCAGCAGCCGCAGTCAACAGTATCGGCCTTGAACGCCGAATGGTTGAACCCACAATCGCCTCGTAGGAATCTACACCTGCGGCCCGGTCTTGCTCAATTTGGTCTACCAGAATGACTGAATTTCGAATAATCATGCCGAACAGAGCGATAACACCCAACTGCGCCACAAAACCAAACGGGCGCGCAGTAATTATCAGGGCCAAGGCGGCACCAATAATGCCCAGCGGGCCAGTGAAGTAAACCAGCAGGGTTCGGCCAAAGCTTTTCAATTGCAGCATCAGCAGCGTAAGCACAATAAACAGCATCAAGGGGACATTGGCCATGATGGATTGCTGGGCTTTGCCGGAATCGGCTGCAAGGCCATCGAGGTTCACCGAAACCCCCAGCGGCAGTTCAGCCCGAAGCGGGTCGAGTGCCTTGTTCATGGCCAATGCCACGGTGGTGCCCTGAATACCGGAGACCACATCGGCCTTTACAGTAATAGCAAACTCGCCACCTTCACGCCAAATAACACCAGGCTCAAAGCTCATGGTGACCTTGCCCACCTGGGACAAGGGCACATACGCACCACTGGCTGTGGGCACATTGGCGTTCATCAGCTCAGCCAAGGTGTCGCGCTCGCTTTCCGGGTTGCGAAACACAATGTCGATCAGGCGGTTATTTTCCCGGTACTGCCCAATGGTGGCCCCAGACAAAATAACTTGCGAGGACTCGGCAATGCTTTGGCTGCTAACCCCTAAAGCGCGTGCGCGGGCCTGGTCTACTTCAACCTTCATCACCTTGATGTTTTCATTCCAGTTGTCGTGCGTACCGCGGGTGTATTCGCTGGAAGCCACCGCTTCTTTCACCTTGTCAGCCACCACGCGCACCACGCGGGGGTCTGGGCCCTGCACCACAAATTGCACTGGGTAGGTTACTGGCGGTCCATTGGGCAGCAAAGTAATTCGGGGGCGAATATCAGGGAAGTTGCTTTCCAGGTGTTCTTTCAACTTGCCGCGCAGTATTTCCCGGTCTTCGAATGTTTTGGGAATTACGATCAGTTCAGCCAAATTGCTTTGCACGAATTTTTGATCAAGCGACAGGTAAAAACGCGGCGCACCGTCGCCCACAAAACTGGCATAGCCCTGCACTTCTGCTTGCTTGGACAACCATTGCTCAAGCTTGATTGCCTGCTTTTCTGTTTCTTCAAATGCGGTGCCCTCAGGCAACCACAAATTCACCATGATTTCCAGGCGGTTGGAATCGGGGAAAAATTGCTGCTCAATGAATTTGAATGAATAACCACCGCCGAGGAAAGCGACAACGGTGACGGCAATCGTGATCCAGCGATGGTTTACGCAAACTTCGATCCAGCGGCGAAAACCCTGATAAAACGGCGTATCGAACACCTCGGCATGGCCCTCACCTTCCTTGGGTTTTTTGAGCAACCAGTAACCGATGTATGGCACGAAAATTACAGCAACAAACCAGGACAAAACAAGGGCAATTGCAGTTACTGCAAAAATTGAATAGGTGTACTCACCAGCCGCCGACTGCGCCAAGGCAATTGGTAAAAACCCAGCTGCGGTAATCAAGGTGCCCGTGAGCATGGGAATTGCAGTTGAGTCATAAGCAAAAATTGCGGAATCGAAGCGTGAATAGCCCTCTTCCAGTTTGCGAACCATCATTTCGACAGCGATGATTGCATCGTCAACCAGCAAACCCAGGGCGATAATTAGCGCCCCCAGTGAAATTTTGTGCAAGTTGATATTGAAAAACGACATGGCCAAAAAGGTGAGCGCCAACACCAACGGAATGGTCAAGGCAACCACAAGACCAGGCCGTGTGTCGATACGGAACGGCTTGCTGTGCAGACCCAAGCTTAAAAAGCTGACTACCAATACAATCACAATGGCTTCGATCAATACTTTTACAAACTCGTTAACCGAGGTACTGACAGATTTTGGTTGGTCTGCCACGCGCTGCAATTCAATTCCCACAGGCAGTTCCGCCAATATACGGCGTTCTACTTTTTCCAGTTCCTGGCCCAAACGAATGATGTCGCCACCATTTACCATCGAAATACCTAGACCAATTACTTCCTTGCCGTTGAAACGCATTTTCGAAACCGGTGGGTCTTGGTAGCCCCGATGAACGTGGGCGATGTCCTTGAGCAGGACTGTATTTTTACCCGCCCGAATCGGGAGGTTGGCAAGGTCCTCGATCGATTCAAATTGCCCCTGAACCCTTGACCACACCTTTTGGTCTTCCAGGCTCAAAACACCTTGGGAAGTCACGGCATTCTGGCTGTTGATTTGATTGAAAATATCTTGCGCAGAAATACCCAATTGCGCAATTTTGTAATGCGAAACATCGATAAACACTTTCTCGGGCTGTACACCAAACAGCTGCACCTTCGCTACATCTGGCACCTTCAGCATTTCCTGGCGCACCTGTATCACGAAGTCTTTCAGTTCTGCGTACATGAAGCCATCGGCAGAGAATGCCAGCAACACACCAAAGGTGTCGCCAAACTCGTCATTGAAAAATGGCCCCACTACCCCACGCGGCAGTGTTCCAGCCATGTCACTTACACGTTTGCGTGTGGTGTACCAAATGTCAGCCACTTGTTTGGGTGGCGCACTGTCATCCAACTGAAGAAAGATAACGGTTTCACCCGGCTTGGAATATGAGCGAATCTTGTAGGCGTAAGGTATTTCCTGAATCACTTTTTCAATGGGATCAGCCACTTGCTGACCCATTTGCATGGCGGTTGCTCCCGGCCAATAGGCACGCACCACCATGCCTCGAAATACAAAAGGTGGATCCTCTTCCTGACCAAGAGAAAAAAACGCGGCAACGCCAGCAAATATGAATACAGCAAGCAGGTAACGAACCAATGGCTGGTTCTCAAGCGCCCAGCGCGACAGATTGATTTTTCTCATTTGGCGAGATCGTTTGTTTCAATGAAGCGGCGAACCTTTTGGCCTTCGTTCAACACATGGGTTCCAGCTGTAACGATCAACTCGCCGTTATTCAAACCATCTTTAACGAGAAAATCGCTTTCAGACACATCGTATGGCTTCACGATGCGTTTGTTGACCACACCCTGCTTCTCATCGAACACCCACACGAACGCGCCTGTGTGTTCAGCCACCAAGGCTGAAATTGGCAATTTGAATGCGGTGCTTTCAGCCGCGATCGTGAACTGCACCGTGGCGCTCATGCCGAAACGGGAAATTCGGGTCGGGTCTGCCACATCGAGCAGCACGGCAAAAGTGCGCGTTATTGGATCTGCCACAGGGGAAACTTCCCTTACTTTGGCATTTAAAGCCTGTTTACCTGACCAGAGAAACACTTTTGCATCCCGACCTGGCTTAATTTCGCTTACCTTGTTTTCAGGCACAGCCATGCTGACCTGCACTTCATTTTCATCTGCCCATTGAAAAACTGCCTGGCCTGGGGCCAATACCTGACCGGCTTCAGCATACACACTGGAGACAACGCCATTGCCCGGAGCCCTCAATTCACCATACTGACGCTGGTTGGCCTGTGTACTTAACTGAGCACGAGTTTGGGTCAAGCGACTACTGGCAGCATCAAAGGCCAGCTGTTTGCGGTCTAGTTCAGCCTGGCTTATAAAATTTTGCTGCTTCAGGGTTTTTGCACGTTCAAGGTCAGTTTTAAGCTGTGTGTGTTCAGTGGCCGCAGCATCAAACTGCGCCTGTGCCGCCTGCAAGGCGAGGCTCAAATCCTGGGGGTCAATTTTAGCGAGCACCTGACCTTTGGCTACTTTATCGCCAACATCGGCCAATCGTGCCGTTAACTTTCCACCCACTTGAAAACTAAGTTTGGCTTGAAAACGGGGCTCAATTTGCCCAGGAAAGCTTTCTTCAAATGTGCTGCCACCCGCTTGAAGCTCAAGCACTTGCACTGGTCGAATAACTTCGGTGACATCAATTTCAGGGCGGGAACAGGCGGCAAGCAGGAGCGAGCCCACGGCAGCCCATAAGACAGGCAGGAACAAACGGCTTTTTGACATGGATCGCTCGAAAGAGTGAATTTATTTTTATCTGACCAATTGTCTTATCAATCAAACGCCAAGTCAAAACTCAGTGAACATTCAATCAAAAACAATCCAGTTTGTCCCTCAAGGCGGCCAATGCCTTCTCAACCCGGTCCACGCCAATCACTTCGATTCCATCGATCGGCTGCTTCGGTGCGTTGCTGGCGGGCACAATTGCATGGGTAAAACCAAGCTTGGCGGCTTCACGAAGCCTTTCCTGCCCACGCGGTGCCGGGCGCAATTCACCAGACAGGCCGATTTCACCGAACACCACGAGTTCTTTGGGCAAACGTTTGTTTCGTAACGACGAAACCATGGCCAACACAATGGCCAGGTCGGCAGCGGGCTCAGAAATTCGCACGCCACCCACTGCGTTGATGAAAATATCCTGATCAAAAAACTGAAGGCCTGCGTGGCGGTGCATCACCGCCAGCAACATGGCCAAGCGGTTTTGTTCCAAGCCCACCGAGAGCCTTCGCGGCGATGGTGAATGTGAGGAATCAACCAAGGCCTGGATTTCAACCAGCAACGGGCGTGCGCCTTCCTGAGTGCACATTACACAGGAACCTGCAACCCATTCAGCGGTTTGCGACAAAAACAAGGCTGAAGGGTTGCTAACCCCCTTCAAGCCACGGTCGGTCATGGCAAACACGCCCAGTTCATTAACCGCGCCAAACCGGTTTTTGAAAGCGCGCACCAAGCGGAAAGAAGATTGTGAATCGCCTTCAAAATACAGCACGGTATCCACAATATGCTCAAGCACGCGGGGACCCGCCAGTGTTCCTTCTTTGGTTACATGGCCTACCAAGATAGTGGTGATACCCATGGCTTTTGCCAGCCGGGTTAACTGGCTTGCGCATTCACGCACCTGGCTTACCGACCCCGGTGCAGCGCTTAGTTCGCTGGTGTAAAGGGTTTGAATGGAGTCGATCACCAACACTTGTGGCTTCAGTGTTTCGAGCTGAGCCACAATTTGCTCCAGCTGAATTTCAGTCAGCACATTCAGGTTGGTGTGCTCTAGCCCCAGGCGTTGGGCACGCAGGGCAATTTGCCCTGCTGATTCCTCTCCGCTTACATAGAGTGCTGATGTGGTTTTTGCCAGGGTCACCATGGATTGCAAGAGCAAAGTGGATTTTCCAATGCCCGGGTCGCCGCCAAGCAACACCACCATACCCGGCACCATGCCACCGCCCAGCACACGGTCGAATTCCTGCACTCCACTGCTAAAGCGCGGGTGATCTTGGGCCTGAATTTCGGAAAGCTTGATCACACTGCTGCTTTGTGCTGCCAGCGCCGCAAAGCGGCTGTGCTTGGTGGGGGCAGCGGTGCTGACCGCCGACTCCACCAGCGTGTTCCAGCTGCTGCAATCGGTACATTGCCCTTGCCATTTGGCAAACACAGCGCCGCATTCAGTGCATTGATACTGACTTTTACTTTTGACCAAAACTACATGCCCCTTTCACGGCTAGGCTTCAACAAATGGCACGCGGGGCGCAATTGCGCACAGCAGTTCATACCCAATAGTGCCACAGCGGTCAGCCACCACATCGACTGGAATATGCTCGCCCCACAATTCAACGGTACTGCCTAACTTGGCACTGGGGATATGGCTAATGTCGATGGTCATCATGTCCATCGACACGCGGCCTGCCACCGGCGCAATATAGCCTTCAACATAAGTAGGGGTTCCATCGGGTGCATGGCGAGGGTAGCCATCCGCATAGCCACAGGCCACCACTGCAATGCGCCCGCTGTTGCTGACTTCCCACCGCGACCCATAACCAACCCTGTCACCTTTGTGTACGGTTTGAATGGCGATAATTTCGCTGCTGAATTCCATGGCGGGTTTCAAACCATAATTGGCTGCAGCGTTTGGGCCCGGCGTTGCGCCATAAATGGCAATGCCGGGGCGCACAATGTCGCCAGCCATTTCGGGAAAATTCAGACATGCGGCTGAATTACCCAAACTGCTTTGCCAATGTTGGGGCTTCAGCTTCATCAAAATTTCGTGTTGAGTTTCCAGAAAAGGCAAACGGGCCCTTGGCTCGGCTTCATCCGCATTGGCAAAGTGTGTCATTAAAACAGGCGTGGGCCAATGGTGCTTCAGGGTAAATTCATCCAACCAATGAATGGCAGCGGGTGCTTGCGCTGGCTGGAAGCCCAACCTGTTCATGCCGGTGTTCAATTTCAAAAAAATTCTGGGTTTGTAAGCCGGCTGCTTTTGCACGAGAAATTCGAGGTCGTTTAACTGGTTTTGGCTGTGCACCACCCAATCGCAACGCAATTCAATGGCCTTGAGCAAATCAGCCTGATCAAAACAACCCTCGAGCAACACAATTGGCTTGTTCCAGCCCAATTGCCGCAGGCGCGCCGCGCCATCAATTTCCAAAACAGCCAAAGCATCAGCATATTGCAGACCGGTGATGATTCTTTCCAGACCATGACCGTAACCATTTGCCTTGACCACCGGCATTACTGTGGAATGTACTAGCAATTCCTTGATTTTGTTGATATTCGCAGAAATGGCGGCAGGTTTGACCACTGCACGTATGGGTCGCGGCATAGGTTTGCGTTGGTGGTTTAGGGATTGGCGCTAACTTCGTAAAAAAAGCATTGCTTAATACGCGATGCGCCCGGATATGATATAACGCCACAACACCGTTGAACGAGCAGCGAAACGGCGAAATCGCACTTAATGGATTTCGCTCAATTCACAGTTGAATGAAACCCGGCTTTTACACCATCATGGCGGCGCAGTTTTTCTCGTCGCTCGCAGACAATGCGCTTTTGATCGCAGCAATTGCATTGCTGTTTCAGATTCAGTCACCTGACTGGATGACACCATTGCTGAAACTGTTCTTCGTGGTTTCGTATGTAATTCTGGCCCCATTCGTTGGGGGGTTTGCAGACACTTTGCCCAAAGGCAGGGTCATGCTGATCACCAACTCCATCAAAATTGTGGGTTGCCTGATGATGTTTTTTGGTGTGCACCCCCTGCTTTCCTACGCTGTGGTTGGCCTTGGTGCTGCCGCATATTCGCCCGCCAAATACGGCATTCTGACCGAGCTGTTGCCTCACGATCGGCTGGTAGAAGCGAATGGCTGGATTGAAGGGCTGACCGTGCTGTCAATCATTCTGGGTACCGTGCTTGGAGGCATTTTAATTGCCCCAGGAACCAGCCAGTACCTGATGCAACTGCACATTCCCGGCGTTACCGACAATATGGACACGCCAGCAGAAGCAGCAGTTTTTGTAATTACTTCTGGCTACTTGATTGCAGCAATTTTCAATTTCAAAATTCCCGACACTGGTGCACGTTACGAACCACAACTGAACCACCCTGTCATCATGACCCGCAAGTTTTACGGTTGTGTAAAGCAGTTGTGGAAAGACAAGCTGGGACAAATTTCATTGGCAGTTACCACACTATTCTGGGGTGCCGGGGCCACACTTCAGTTTATCGTTTTGAAATGGGCCGAAATTGCCTTGGGCTTGCCCCTGGACAAAGGTGCAATACTGCAAGGTGTTTGTGCCTTTGGTGTTGCCGCCGGCGCTGTGGCTGCCGCAAAAATGATTCCCTTGAAAAAATCAATGCTGGTACTGCCCATGGGTATTTTAATGGGTGTCGTTTGCATGGCAATGGTGCTGGTAAAAGACCAAAGCATGGCTTACCTGCTAATTACCGTTATCGGTGCATTAAGCGGGTTTTTCGTAGTGCCCATGAACGCTTTGCTGCAACACCGCGGCCACGTTCTCATGAGTGCTGGCAGGTCGATCGCCATCCAGAATTTCAACGAAAACATTTCAGTGCTGACCATGCTTGGCATTTATGCAGTGCTCATCAGTTTTGATGTGCATGTGAACAACGTAATTTTGATGTTTGGCGGCTTTGTGATGACCACGATGATGTTGGTGATACTTTGGCACCGCCGCAACCAGCGCCTGTACAACGTGGAAGCACGAATTGGTGAAGACCGGCCGGTGGGCGTTACCCACTAAACGAATTGACCACGAACTGCCCTAAATAAAACCCAGTTGTTTCAACAACAACAAATCGTCCCACGCTTTTGACTTTTCCTCTGGCCTGCGCAACAGGTAAGCTGGGTGGTAAGTAACCACAGCAGGAATACTCAGCCCACCCAAAGTTACTTTGTGAACCACGCCGCGCAATTCGCCCACCGGCTTTTTGGTATTTAGCAAGGTTTGAATTGCAAAGCGCCCAACCAGCAACAATACCTTTGGACCATTCGATTTAATTTGCTGAACAAGATAGGGCGAACACTGCTCAATTTCCGCCTGCTCAGGATTGCGGTTCCCCGGTGGGTGGCACTTCACCACATTGGCAATGTAGGTGTTGTTTACGCGGCTTGCGCCAACCGCTTTCAACATGCGATCTAGCAACTGACCCGATTTACCCACAAACGGCAAGCCTGTCTGATCCTCATCCACGCCGGGGCCTTCACCTACCACCATCAACGGTGCATGGGGTATGCCGTCGCCAAACACCGTTTGTTTGCGTGTTTCGCACAAGCCGCATTTTTTGCAGGTAGCAACCATTTCACGCAACGATTCAAGAGACATATTTTCGAGCGATATCGATGCATTCGCCAGTCCCGGGTCAACTGTTGCCTGCTCTAACACGGTTTCCGGCATTGGCTCGCTTATCGCGGTACTCACCTTGGCACCAACCTGCTTTCTCAACTCCCACACCGGGCCAATACCCATGGCGTCGAATAAATCAGCTTTGCTGCGGGTATTTGTCATTCCAGTAAGCCTGTAAATCGTTTGAACATCACCAAGGCGTCTTCACGCCCAAGCTGGGAAGGGTAATAATTTTTGCGGGTGCCAATTAACTTGAAGCCCTCTTTCTCGTACAAACTTTTGGCGGTCAAATTGCTGGGGCGTACTTCCAGCAACATGCCGCTTGCATTGCTCAATTTAGCCTGGCCGATACCCCACTGCAACAAATGCTTACCATGCCCGAAGCCCTGCAAGTCTGCACGAATTGAAATGTTCAGCAAGTGGTATTCATCCACCACGTGCATCATGACAATATAGCCCGCAAGTTGTTCATCAAGCCACATGCAATGCATGTGGTACCCCGCCCGCAGTGAGTCCAGAAAATTACGGTCTGTCCATGGAAATTCGTAAATCTGGTTTTCAACCAGAATAACTGCAGGCACATCGGCCTCGGTCATGCGTCGAATACTAAACAGCGCCATGCTTCAATGCCAATCGTTCAATGGTAGTTTGGGCAACCTTGTCGCGCACATACAAAGGTTGACAATCAAAGGCCTCAGCCACTCGCCCCTCTTGGAATTCTTGCCATGCCAATTGGGCCAAGCGTGTTGCACACACAGCACCTGTTTCAACACCAGGGCTTGGGTTTTGAAGCTGAGCGTACAATTGGGCATCGCAAATCGCAGGTGCCTTTGCATTCTGCAATTCGTCCATGGCAAGCAAGTAAGGCTGTTTAATCCATTGGGTGCCTAGCGTGGTTCTCTGAATGCAGGCCGCGTAAATTTCATTCAAACGTGCATCAATTAAAACAGTGAGCGGCTGTGCTGGCGGGCAGGCGGGCAACATACATTCAAAGCTGGTCAATGGCACAGTGGGCACCTGCCAGGCAACTGAAAGGCCTTGCGCAATACCACATGCGGTGCGCAGACTGGTGAAACCACCCGGGCCGATATCGACTGCAATGGCTGCACACTGCGATGGCTTTAAACCAGCCTGCTCAAGGTGTTGCTGTACAAGTGGCAGCAACTGGGCTGACTGGCTTTTGTAATCGGTAATTTCAAAACTGAACAAGCAAGCAGCAATTTCATTCGCTTCACTGGGCTCAGCGGCTGCAGCCACCTTGGCCACGCCAGAACTGGTACTGATCGCCAAAATAAAACGTAAAGCCATCACTCGCCCTTCACCATCAGCACCACGGCCTGCGCCTCAATCGCTTCCTTGCGGCCAAGGTAACCCAGCTTCTCGTTGGTTTTGGCCTTGATATTCACAGCACCCAAAGGTAACCCGCAAAGGCTGCTTAAACTTGCATGCATAGCCGCCATGTGGGGCGCCAGTTTCGGGCTTTGGCAAATCAAGGTTGAGTCAACATTGATCAATGTAAACCCTTTCTGTTTTGCTTTCTCGATCACAGTTTTTAACAACACACCACTGTCGGCGCCTTCAAACTGGGGGTCGGTGTCTGAAAAGTGGGTACCGATATCCCCCATGGCGCAAGCACCCAAAATTGCATCGGTAACGGCATGCAACAGGGCATCTGCATCGGAATGGCCCAGCAAACCCAAATCGCAAGGAATGTGAACCCCGCCCAGTATCAGTTTTCGCCCCTCAACAAGGCGGTGCACATCGTAACCCTGCCCAACCCTCAACCGGGAAATATCAGTCATTCAACACTCTCCTGAGGCAGCCCCAGCAACTTGGCCACCACCCGCAAATCCTCTAACTGGGTAATTTTCATATTCTCGATGTGCCCCGGTATGATCAATGGACCGATGCCCATGGTTTCAATGGCACTGGCATCATCGGTTAACCGCACGCCCTTGTACAAACATTCGGCAATGGCCATGCTCAGCGCCTGCGCGCGGAACATTTGCGGGGTTTGCGCAGCCCACAACTGGTCGCGGGGCACCGTGTGCTGGGCAATTACTTCACCTTCTTCGGCCACACTGGTTTTTTTCAAGGTATCAGCCACTGGAACAGCCAACAAAGCCCCGGCAACATGTTCTCTGCCCAGGTCGATCAGGTTTTTCAAGGCTTTTGCACTTAAACCAGGGCGGGCCGCATCGTGCACCAAAATCCAATCGGTTTCACCGACCATAAAATTTTCAAGCAACAAGTTCAAACCATTCAGCACGCTGTTCACGCGTTCCTGGCCACCCACCGGCAGGCACTTTATCTTTGTGTTGCCTTCAAACAGCGCCGAGGCGGTTGAATCGCCAGCAGCCACTATTACAAATACTTTTTCAACACGCGGGTCGGCAAGCAATGCTTGTACACTGCGCTCCAACACAGTTTTATCGCCCAACATGGCGTATTGCTTGGGCGTATCGCCACCAAACCGGCGCCCCGAGCCACCTGCGGGCACCAAACCAAAAAACCTGGCACTTCTTGCCATGAAAGCCTGTTCCTATGCGGGCACTTGCCGCCGTATAATACGGGCCTTGATCCAACGACCCTAAACCCGAACTTGAAGCCCACTGGAAAACCAGCATGGTTGCAGTATCCAAGCGGGCAAACTTTATGCTGTCACATTTTACTTCTTCTTTTCAGTTAACCGGTGGCCACAGGCTCAGCTTGGCGCACCCACCCGGCAGCGCCGATGCTTTTTTGCTGGCGCAACTGTGCACACAGGCCAAGCAGCAGGAAAAACTATGCCTGATCACCTGCGCCAACCCGCACGACGCCACACGCCTGCAAGAAGAAATAACCCTGTTTGCCCCAACCCTGAAGGTGCATTACCTGCCCGACTGGGAAACCTTGCCCTACGACAGTTTGTCGGCCCATCAGGATTTGGTTTCTGAACGATTGGCCACGCTGTACCAAACCCAGCAAGGCGACCTTGATGTTTTAATCACCGCAGCCAGCACGGCCATTCAAAAACTGGCGCCTCCCTCTTTTTTAGCGGGCAGTACTTTTTACTTCAAGACCGGCGACAAACTGAATGAAAAAAAGCTGCGCGAGCAATTAACCATTGCTGGTTATAACCATGTATCTCAGGTGATGACGCCTGGCGAGTACTGCATACGGGGCGGCATTATCGACCTGTTTGCAACAGGAACGGCTTTGCCTTTCCGCATTGATTTGTTCGACGATGAAATTGAATCGATTAAAACATTCGATGTAGACACCCAACGCAGCCTTTACCCGGTGCGCGAAATGCGCCTGTTACCGGGGCGCGAATACCCGATGGACGAACAAAGCCGTGCGCAGTTTCGCAGCAAATGGCGTGAACGTTTTGAAGGCGATCCTTCCAAAGTTTCCATTTACCGCGACATGGGCACCGGCGTGGCCAGCGCGGGCATTGAATATTACCTGCCCCTGTTTTTTGAAAAAACCGCCAGCCTTGTTGACTACCTGCCCAACAAAGAATTGGTGTTTGTTCAACATGGCGATGTGGACCAGGCATTGCAAACTTTTTGGGCTGACACGCAAAGCCGTTTCGATTTTTTGTCGAAAGACATTCAACGCCCAATTCTTCGGCCTTCTGAAATTTATTTGAATGCAAATGAATTCTTCAGCAGTTTCGAGAATGCTGCACGCGTGAATTTGTCAGCATCCAAAAACGCTTTGGTGCCGGAATACAGCGGTGCACTGCTGCCCGACCTGGCCGCAGACCGCAAAGCAGACGACCCAATTTTCAAATTCCGTAACCTAATAGAACGCACAGGCCCAGGCAGTTACAAACAAGTCATTATGGTGGCACCCAGCGATGGCCGCCGTGAAACCCTGAACCAGTATTTTCTTGAACACAAATTAAAGCCGCACCAAACTGAAACATTGCAAGGTGCACTAGAAAGCGGCGAGAAGTTTGTACTGTGTACAGCAGTGCTCGACCAAGGCTTTGGGGTACACCGCGGCCCGGAAGCGCAAATCGCTTTTGTAACCGAAGCAGAATTGTTCTCGCTTTCGCCACGCCGCAGGGGTGCGCGTAAACAGCAGGAAAGGCAAAGCAACGTTGAATCCATGATTCGCGATTTGTCAGAACTGAAAATTGGCGACCCGGTTGTACACCAGCAGCATGGTATTGGCCGCTACAAAGGCTTGATCAGTATGGACCTTGGCGAAGGTGCTTCGGAATTCCTTCACCTTGAATACGCCAATGGTTCCAATCTGTTTGTACCGGTTGCCCAACTGCATGTGATTGCTCGCTACAGCGGCGCTGATCCTGAAAATGCACCTGTGCATGCGTTGGGTTCAGGCCAGTGGGAAAAAGCGAAAAAGAAGGCCGCAAAAATGGTGCGCGACACAGCTGCCGAATTGTTGAACCTTTACGCGCGCCGTGCACTGCGCAAAGGCCATGAATTCAAGTTAAGCGTTGGCGACTATGAAGCCTTTGTAGAAAAATTCGGCTTTGAAGAAACTGCTGACCAAGCCGCTGCCATACAAGCCGTGATTGCCGACATGACCTCCCCCCGCCCAATGGACCGCTTGGTGTGTGGCGATGTAGGCTTTGGAAAAACCGAGGTGGCACTGCGCGCAGCATTTGTTAGCGTGATGGATGGCAGACAGGTAGTGCTGTTGGCTCCCACCACACTGCTGGCTGAACAACACTTTCAAACCTTTTCAGATCGCTTCTCCGACTGGCCCGTAAAGGTGGTCGAATTGTCCCGATTCAAATCGCCCAAGGAAATTCGCGAAGCAGTCGATTTGATTAATTCTGGAAAAGCCGACATTATTATTGGCACCCACAAAGTGCTCAGCTCTGAAGTGGAATTCTCAAGGCTGGGCCTTGTGATCATCGACGAAGAACACCGCTTTGGTGTTCGCCAAAAAGAAGCGTTGAAAAACCTGCGAGCTGAAGTGGATGTACTCACACTAACTGCCACACCCATTCCACGCACACTGGCCATGAGCATGGAAGGCATTCGCGATTTCTCAGTGATTGCCACTGCACCGCAACGCCGCCTGTCGATTAAAACATTTGTACGCCGTGAAACAGACAGCGTGATTCGAGAAGCCGTGCTGCGTGAACTGAAACGTGGTGGGCAAGTGTACTACCTTCACAACGAAGTAGATACCATTGAAAACCGCCGCGAGGCACTTGAAAAAATTCTGCCTGAAGCGCGCATTGGTATTGCGCACGGGCAAATGAATGAACGCGATCTTGAACGCGTGATGCGCGATTTTTATCAGCAACGATTCAATATGTTGTTGTGCACCACCATCATTGAAACCGGTATTGATGTACCCACCGCCAACACCATTGTAATTCACCGCGCCGATAAATTTGGCCTGGCCCAACTGCACCAGCTGCGCGGCCGTGTGGGCCGTTCACACCACCAAGCCTACGCCTACATGATGGTGAACAACGAAGAAGGCTTGAGCAAAAATGCTGAACGCCGCCTGGAAGCCATTACCATGATGGAAGACTTGGGCAGCGGTTTTTACCTGGCCATGCACGACCTAGAAATTCGCGGCGCTGGTGAAGTACTGGGTGCCAACCAAAGCGGCAATGTGCACGAGGTAGGCTTTCAAATGTACACCGACATGCTGAACCACGCTGTACGCAGCCTGCGTGCAGGCAAAGAACCCGATTTGACTGCACCACTAAATGCCACAGTAGAAATCAATTTGCACACCCCTGCCCTGTTGCCAGAAGATTATTGCCCCGACGTGCACGAGCGGCTGACGCTTTACAAACGCCTGGCCAGTACCGAGGACATGGGCTTCATTTCAGAAGTGCAAGAAGAACTGATTGACCGCTTCGGCAAGCTGCCCGAGGCTGCCACAGCACTGCTGGAAACACACCGCCTGCGCATTTTGGCCAAGCCCTTGGGCATTGCGAAAATTGACAGCTCGACCGACGCCACCGTGATTCAATTCGATGCCCAACCGAATGTGGATGCAGGCAAAATCATTTTGATGATTCAAAAAGAAAAAGACATGAAACTGGCAGGGGCCGAACGTTTGAGAATTACCAGGAGTTTCCCGAAAATCAGCGACCGTGTACAGTTCCTGAAAGGGCTGATTAAACAACTGGCTTGAACTCATGACTTACCACGCTGGCAAACACTTTATTTGGTTGCACTTGTTGGGTGCTGCGCTGCTGTGCAGCACTATTTTACATAGTGGCGCAACTCAGGCAGAGCCACATGCCCGAAGCGAAGCAGGCACTGCTGTTTACAAGGCACTGTTGCCCAAAGCAGAAGCTGGCGATGCTGAAGTACAAACCACACTGGGCTTGATGCGCCTGCGCGGTGATGAAGTAGAACGCGACCTGAAAATAGCACGTGTTTGGTTGGGAAAAGCCGCGGTGCAAAACCACACCCCCGCACAATATTATTTAGGCCAATTGCTTTTACTCGACGTATTCAATGCCAGCAAGGCCGACCTGAACAAACAATTGACCGAGGGCATGGGTTGGCTGCGCCGCGCTGCGCGAGACCAACATCACCCATCGCAATTGCTGTATTCACAAACAGTACTGGAAAGCCAACTGGAAAGCCCATTCAACCACAGCAAAATTGAGGCGCAGCAACACCTTGACGCTTGTGCCGAAGTGTATTTGCAATGCACCGAATATGCATTGAAAAGGTTGGACAACAACAAAGAAGAAGTGTACTGCCCGAAGAATGAATTTTGCGAACAGAAAAGGCGCCTGCTTTACACCCTGGCCAATGCAGAAAATGCCGACGCGCGCTACCGACTCAGCAAGTTTGAAGGCGAAGACCGCATGTTTTGGGTGAGGCGCGCTGCGCGCCTGGGCCACCCCAAAGCCAGCCATGAATTGGCCGAGCTTGTCTTGCTGGAAAAAGTGCCACTGCAACCCGAAGACCCCGCTGTGCTGGCATTGCTCAATATAGCGGCACAACAAGGTTTGCTTGAGTCCATGCACTTGCTGGGCAGCCTGCTTTACGAGGGAACCCGATTTCCTGTCAACAAACCCCTGGGATTACAATGGTTAAACCTTGCGGCGCAGCGTGGTCACGAACCTTCCGTTGAACTCCTGAAACAAATACAGGGGCCAGCCAGTGAAATTTCCTCAAATGACAAGGTAGAATCCCCGCAACCCACGGAGAGCACACCATGAGCCGACTATTTTTTTCATCAAAAATATTAAATAAGGCACAGGTGCACACAGCACTCGATGCCCTTAACCTACCCTCGCTTGGTGTTGACGTTCTGAACCAACAAGCCTGCATCGCAATTCCTGAAGGCTATACCCTGACGAAAGTAGCAATCACCGAAGCCCTGCGGCCATTAAGCCGTGTGCATCAGTTCGACTTTGCAATACTTGAAGCAGAATTTCAGGCTAGTGAATTCAGGCTGCTGGCCATGGACATGGACAGCACCCTGATTACCATTGAATGCATCGACGAAATAGCCGACTTCGCAGGCAAGAAAAAAGAGGTGTCTGAAATTACCGAAGCGGCCATGCGGGGGGAAATTAAAGACTTTTCTGAAAGCCTGAACCGCCGGGTGGCCTTGCTCAAAGGGGTGCCTGAAACCTGCCTGCAATCAGTGTTTGAAGAACGCCTGCGTTTGTCCCCCGGCGCGCAAGAATTGATTGCCTTTGCCAAAGCAAACAACTGGAAAACATTGTTGGTCAGTGGCGGCTTCACTTTTTTCACCGACAAAATGAAAGAAGTTTTGGGGCTTGATTACACCCGGTCAAACACACTTGAAATTGTAGATGGACATTTAACAGGCCGCGTGTTGGGCACCATAGTAGACGCCGAAGTTAAACGTGAAACCGTGCAAGAAACCTGCGCCTTGTTGGGCGTTGATTCAAGCCGCGCGATTGTGGTCGGTGATGGTTCTAACGACCTGAAAATGATGGAAATTTCCGGTGCCAGTGTGGCCTTTCAGGCCAAACCAGTGGTACAGGAAAAAACAGACTTCTGCATCAACCACGGTGGCCTGGATACCATTTGCAAGTGGTTTGCAGCAAACATGTAATTCACTTTTTCAATCCGGGTGACAACTTCGCCCGGATCAAGCAACTGAGAGCCGAAAGAGAATCAATACGGGCCATCATACCGGCAGTGCGGCGGGTGGCCTGAGCAGCTTCTCCAAAACCCCTAATTTATTGCTCCACCACCATCGCATTTAGTTGGTCAATGTCCCAGCTGCTTTGGTCGGAAAAAATCACTTTCTCTATCTCGTAGGGGTTTGAAGCACTGCCGGTAAACTGATACTGCACTTTAATTGAGTCTGCTGTGTCACGAATTGAAATAACCAAATCGTACCCACTCCGAGAAACCAACAAATCTGATTGAGAAACATCAGAATTCATTCGAATCACATCCAGCTTCGTCGCTGATGTATCGTAGCTCTTGATCGTATCCTGGCCATAACCACGCCCAAACACGTAAGTATCGTTTCCAGCACCGCCGTCCAGGTAATCATTGCCTTCCATCCCATTTAGCACATCGGCACCGTCTTCACCGTACAGCCCGTCATTGCCAGCGTTGCCCGCAAGAACATCATCACCAGCGCCACCATACAAATAATCTGCATCGTCTTCGCCATACAAATGGTCGTTACCAGTATCGCCATACAGGTAATCGGAACCAGTCCCGCCCCTTAACTGGTCATTGTTATTGCCACCATACAGGGTATCGTTTCCAGCCTCGCCGAACAAAAGATCGTCCCCGTTTTCGCCGCGCAGGGTGTCTTTCTCACTTCCACCGTACATATTGTCATTACCAGCCGCACCATACATGGTGTCATCGCCTGCGCCACCAAACATTGAATCGGCTGTTGCATAACCCTGAATTGTGTTGGCTTGCGCATCCCCTGTTAACAACATCGCTTTAACTTGATCTACTGTCCATATGGTGCCATCTGCAAAACGTAATTGTTCCAACTGATAGCCGCCAGCAGCCTCCTGATAAAAATAAGACCAAATCTTCAGTGTGTCAGCAGAACCAGTAACTCTCAATAACAAGTCATCTGCTTGACGAGAAAGCTTCACATCGGAAGGCAAAATATCTGGGGTTAGCAACAAAATACCTTTGCCCAATGACAAGCCACCGTAGTCTGAAATATTATCGGCTCCGTATCCCCGGCCAAATTGAAATACATCGTTGCCAGCACCACCATACAGAAAATCGTTGCCCTGGCCACCGTCGATGAAATCGTCACCATCATCACCGTACAACCTGTCGTCACCATCTTCACCGAAAATGGAGTCCGAACCCGCTTTGCCGTACACGTAATCGTTGCCGCCACCTCCATTGATCACATCGTTGCTTGCATATGCGGTTAAGGTTTGGGCAGTTGAATTACCTTGCAGAACCCTGGCCTTCACATCGTTGATGGTCCACACAGTGCCATCGCTGAATTTGATTTCTTCCAGTTTGTAATTGCCTGCGGCATCCTGATCGAAATAGGACAGCAGGGTTAGCGAATCGCTTGTTCCATCAATTTTCAACACCAGGTTTGTGTTCACTCTTGACATGGATACTTCAGATGAAAGTACATCTGAGTTGAATAACACCACATCAACCTTGTTCACCCCTGTATCGTGATTGTCAATCGTATCCTGCCCGTAACCACGACCAAAAACATAGGTGTCGTTGCCACTGTTGCCGTACATCAGGTCGTTACCGGCGCCGCAATCCAGTCGATCATTGCCATTGCCTCCCACCATAGAATCATTTCCCTGCCCGGCATTCAGCACATCGTTTCCATTGCCGCCGTGCAAGGTGTCGTTCCCATCGCCTCCATACAACACGTCATCTCCAGCCTCGGCATACAGAATATCGTCGCCGCCATTGCCGAGCATTTCATCATCAGTGGCATAACCCCAAATAGTCTCCGACAAGGAAGTACCAGTCAGCAGCGCAGCTTTAATGGCCGCAATCGACCACACGGTGCCGTCTGCAAACCGAATTTCCTCAAGGCGATAGGGGCTTGCGCCATCTTGTTGAAAATATGAAACGATTGTTAGCTTATCGGTGGTACCCGCAACAGTTAATTCAAGATCGGAATTCTTTCTTGTAAACACTACATCCGAGGGAAGAATATCTTCAGCGAAAACCACAGTATCCCGCTTTAAAACTTCCGGGTCGTTACTGTAAATACTGTCTTGCCCAAATCCCTTGGCGAAAATATAGGTGTCGTTTCCGTATCCACCATCCAGGGTGTCGTTGCCAGCACCTCCACGTAACACATCGCTACCACTGCTTGCAATCAGCGTGTCTGCGCCATCACCACCATCAAGCGTGTCGTCACCGCCTCCGCCATCAAGGCGGTCATCACCACTTCCACCCCACAATAGATCGTGACCATCATCGCCGCGAATAGTGTCATTGCCATCTTCGCCGTGTAGCAAATCGTTGCCAGCCCCACCCGAAACAGTATCGTTACCCGCACCTGCGTGAATGGTATCAGCCGTGGCATAACCATTCAGGTTATCTGCGCCAGAACTACCCTGCAGGACGGTTTGCATCAAGTAATCGCTTGTCCACACCGTGCCGTCAGAAAAACTAATTTCATCAATACGGTAAGAAGGCGATCCATCACTTTCAAAGAAGTATTGAATCTGAAGTGATTCTGTGGTTCCCCGAATGGTTAAGAACAAAGACTGGGAACTTCTGGACACTACAATGTCTTCTGGCTTTATATCATCATTGAATTGAACAACATCAAAGTCGCTGGCCTCCGTGATGTAGCTTATGTAGTCTTGCCCATATCCACGGCCATAAATAAATGTGTCATTGCCTGCCCCACCTTCCAGCGCATCATTGCCAACACTGCCATCCAACAGGTCGTGTCCGTCGCCACCAATCAAATAATCGTTTTGATCGCCACCGTACAACGTGTCATTCCCAGCCTCGCCATAAAGCCGGTCAACACCCCCCTGGCCAATCAACAAATCGTTGCCCGCCGCGCCTTTCAGGGTGTTGTTCAGCGCGTTACCAATAAGGGTGTCGCTTGTATTGCCGGTTAAAGTAAGGCTGGTTTGTGTACTATTCAAAACCCGGATTAAAGAACCTGGCAGATCCATTGCAACGTCAGCAATTCCGGGGGTGCTTTCAACAAGCTGTTTGATGAAACGGTTTGTATCCCAATTCAAATTGTTGACAAACGCCGGCCCGGAAGCATGAATGAATTCGAACAAATTCAACAGGCCGGTTACAGGTTGGGCCGCAGTGTCAGCAGCAAAAGCGTTTTCCAGCCCAGCTGTTGACATTTGAAATTCATTGTTGACCCACACCAAAGAAAGTTGGTCGAGATATTTCTTGAAACGGGTGGTGAACAACAAACCACTGTAAACCTCGGTTTTAAGCAAATCGTAAGCGCTTTGAATTGCCTGAACTTGCGCAGCTGCCATACTCACAGTAAGCGCGCCATCGGCTGCGGTAAGGTCGGTAAAGCGTGCTGCGCCATTGGCAGTGCCATAGGTAAAACCCATGAAACGCTCAACCACACCAATTTTTCTAACAAGGTCGTTATAAGCCGCAGTACCCTGGGTTAAACCTGCAAGCTGGTACACCAATGAAACACCGCTGTCGTTCAGGGCATCGGCCTGTTGCCGCAGCGATTTCATGCCCGAAGAATCAGCCCACTCTTCTACCAATGAATCCAGCAAAGCCATTTGCCCCACACGGGTTTGTTGCGATGCGTAGTTTTGCACAGTGCCAGCCAAAGCAGGCGACAAACTGACCGCCTCATTCAAATCGCGAACCATGCCAGCACCACGAAGGTTGGGCAGCAGCATGGCGCTGTCGGAAAGCGCAACAGTATCGGTGAATTCGCGATCAAATGAATTGACGATCAAATCGAGGTTCACGATTGAAGAAGTAGTTTCTGACGTGGCACCCGATGAACCATCGCTGCGCACAAACGTACCCGCCGCGGTTTGCACATTGCCGTTGCCCAGGTTAACGTTGGTGAGCGCCCCATTCACACCAATTGAAACAATGTTGTTGGCCGCAAGGCTTGTTAACTCAGCAGCCTGGCTAACACCATCCTGATTCAAGTCTTTCCACAAACGCAATTGGCCAAATACTTCGTCAGCTGCGTTGATCAAACCATCGCGGTTCAAATCCAGATCACGCAAGGCATCAAAGCCATCAATCGCCAACTGTCCATTCGTTTTTATGGTGTCTTCACCAAACAACTCCCGACCTGTGTCAATGGTGCCGTTGCCGTTTAAATCCCGCACCAGCCATGCGTCATCGCCCCGTACCCAGCCCGTGCCTGTTTTAACGCCGTCGGCATTGTGGTCAAACAAAATGGTGCTGCCATTCAAGCCAGTGGTTTCTATTCCGTCGCCATCCATGTCCAGCGCAAGCGGATCTCGCACACGTGTTGAAACTGCCTGCGGGGGAGTGGCGGCATTAATACCTAGGGCTGCAAATGTGTCGCTGATTTCGCTCACTAGAAAATCAAAGATATTTCCCAGAGCCAGGGGGGCGCCAGTAGGGGTCCAATTTATGGCAGTGGAGGTGTCTACTGCATAGCTGCCGCCGCCAAGTAGCTGGGCCAGTGTATCGTCCAGAGACGAGAGCGCATTCTCAATTGTATCGATCGCTTGTTGCGCTGTCATGCCCGCATCGCGGCAGGCCTGCATAGCGTCGTCGATGGCGTTTTTAAGTGCCTTGTGCAGGCCCTCCGCCGGTTCAAAGGCTTCGGGGAAACTCCACAAATTGCTGTCATCGATAGGGATTAAGCTACCGCCTCCAAACGCATTGCCTATTGCATCGATGTAGGCGGTTTGGCCTGCGAGGTCTTTCATACTTTGGACGAGTTCGGATTTCTCAATATCGCTAAGGAGCCGCTCGACGGGAAAGCCCAAATCGTCTAGTGTCCAGCCCTTGGCCGCTGCCACCAATTGCCAGGTGCCTGCGGCAACACCAACGACCGCCGCTATGGGCACGATCACACTACCACTGGCAATTATCGCAACACCACCACCGAAGGCTGCGGCCGCCCCGCCAATGATGCCGGCTATGTCGGCTTGGGCGGGGAATTCGCCCCTAGCCCGGGAATCGATGATGTTTTGGTAGCTGTCGTAAAATCCAAGTCCCCCAAGCGCGGCGCCTACACCGGGAATCCAGGGACTGACTTTGTTGACATTCGTCAGCGCAAAGTCCACCACTGAATGCGCGGTTTGACCCAGGCCAATGACGGTGCCGCTGACGTTGTAAGTGCCGTCGGAGTTCATGAATCCCACGCCTGTATTGGCTGCATTAACTTTCGTGCCAAAAAAGTTGGTGATGACAATCATAGGACTTGAACTCACAAAACACCTCGTTTTTCACGTAAAAAGAAAACAATCCACAAAGGAAAAAACAGAATCAAAAAGGCAATCAGTATCTCTTTGACACTTGTCGCAAGTTCACGTAATTCACCTGCTGTTTGCTCTACACTCACCTCAAACCCAATCGAAGGGCAAGACAATGCCCACACCCTGTAACGGTCTGTTATCGTCCAGCGAATTGGAGCCATTTGAATCGTGGCTTGACAGCCCACCAGCGCTTGCCGTTGGGCTTTGGTCCAGTAAAACACCCGCTTTCCGCGCGAAATCGTTAGCTTCACCGGCCACTCCATCGCCTGCACACTTCCATCGGGCAACTGCATGGCAAAGTGTGGGTGGAGTTCTCGGGTTTGCAAAATGCGCACAGACAGTGTTTGCAGGCGATCCAACTCGGGCTCGGCGTTCAGGCGGGTGATGATGTCGGGGTAGAACAACCCCATAATGCCCATAAAAAGCCAGAAAGAACTAAACGCATGGCGTCTGTACCAGGTTGGGCGCTTTTTGCGCGAGGCCGCGATTTTTTGCGGGTCGGGCGGGCCGCCGGCCAGCCAGTTCACAAAGCGCTGCCAGCGGCTGTAAACGGGGGTGTGCAGCTGGGGTGGGGTTTGCTCGTCATTCATGCCACCAGGCTCCAAAGTGGTTCTCAACCTTGCCAACAACGCTGCAGTTCTACCGTAACTCATTTCATTTTAAAATTAATTTAAGAAAAGCACCATCACTCGATATGGCCGGGTCTATGCCCTGCTTCACCTTTACCGCAAGCATTACCCCAAAAGATTAACGAATCAGCACTTGAACTTTCGGGAATCGACAAGCAACACACACCAGCTACCTTTGTTGGACCGTTTATTACATGTCAAAACCCGCCGAACAAAATCCTGTACTCAAAGTTGCGCTTGGCGAATATCGCCCTTGGCTGAAGGTGGTGATTGCCTTTAGCGCAGTGATTAACCTGTTGGCGCTAACACCCAGCATTTACATGCTGCAGGTATATGATCGCGTACTAAGCAGCCAAAGCCAGAACACGCTAATTGCACTAACTGCACTGATTATTGGCTTGTACGTACTGGCTGCCGTGCTGGAACATTTCCGGGCAGCCACCCTTACCCGAATTGGCAACGCCCTGGAACACAAGCTGATCGCCACGCTGCACACTGCTGCATTTCAGCGCGCGCTTAAAACCCAGGGCAAAGACAACACAGGCCAAGCCATTCGCGACTTCACGCTGATTCGTCAATTCATGACCAGCCAGGGCGCCATGGCCCTGTTCGATACGCCTTGGGTTGTTCTGTACATCGCAATTCTGTTTGCCTTTCACCCCTTGTTTGGTGTGATGGCTTTGTGCTGCGTCGGCGTGGCGATTGGCTTAAGTTGGCTGCATTTGCGCAGCACGCGCCAGCACGATGAGCAAAGCAACTCAATTGGCATTCTGAGTGCCAACACCATGAACTCAACGCTTCAAAACACCAATTCCATTCAAGCCATGGGTTTGCTGCCCGCCATGCAAACAAGCTGGCTCAACATTCAGGGGCAGTACACCAGCCACCACACACAGTCAGCCGATGCATCTTCTGTATGGAGCAACTGCAGCAAATACTTCCGCATGTTTGTTCAAAGCGCCGCCCTGGGGCTTGGTGCCTACCTTGTATTGAACCATTCACTCACCGGCGGCATGATGATTGCCGCATCCATACTGATGGGCAAAGCCCTTGCCCCAGTGGATACACTTGCAGCCGCCTGTAAATCGCTAACAAGCGTACGCCAGGCCCATGAACGAATTAATCGCCTGCTTAGCAACACACCAGCACCAGAGCAATTGCACAACCTGCCCACTCCAAATCCGCGTATTGAATGCCGCAATATGTATGTGGCAGCGCCATTAGCCGGGCAATGGGTATTGAAAAACATACAACTTGAAATTTCAGCAGGCAGCACCGTGGGGGTAATTGGGCCCAGTGGTTCAGGCAAAACCAGCCTTCTAAATACACTGGCTGCAGTATTGCCGGTGGCACAAGGCAAGCTGGAAATTGATGGTGCCGACATTTCACAATACCCACGCAGCCAACTGGGCGCCTGGACAGGTTACCTGGCACAGCATGTAGAACTTTTTGAAGGCACGGTTGCGCAAAACATTGGCCGCTTTGAAAGCGACAACGACACGCAAGTTGTTGAAGCCGCCAAAGCGGCCGGTGTTCATGAACTTGTATTGAAACTGCCCAAAGGATACGACACCGAACTGGGCGCACAAGGCGAGGGGCTTTCAGGCGGCATGCGCCAGCGCATTGGCCTGGCACGCGCCTTGTACAAACAACCGCAACTGTTGCTGCTCGATGAGCCCAACGCACACCTTGACGACGAGGGCGAAGCCGCCTTGGCCCGCGCACTGCTGCGCCATAGGCAACAAGGCAACACTGCAATTCTTGTTACCCACAAGAAATCAATTTTACGGGTGTGCAACAAATTGCTGGTGCTTCGAGACGGTGAAGTAGCCGTTTACGGAAACACACCCGAAGTACTCGCGCACCTACAACAACAAAAACCAACACCGTTTGCCCAGGTGAATCATGCATAAACATCTCGACATTAAAGCAGTTTCTCGCAGGGGCATGATCACGCTGCTGGTGGGGTTCATCGGCTTTGTGGTGTGGGCAAGCCTTGTAGCCATGGACAGGGGTGTTGTTGTACCCGGTACCCTAACCTTTCAGGGAGAACGTAAAACCATTGTTCACCCCCACGGCGGTGTAATTGAAAAAATATGGATTACCGAAGGGCAACTTGTAGAGCAAGGCCAAACACTCATCAGCCTGAACACAACCGACAGCCAAACGCAGCTTAATGCGTTGAAGGTTCAACGCCAGGCGTTGATCGCAAAAATAGAACGCCTTGAAAAAGAGGCTGGCAACAGCCGCGGCATTACCACGAAGCCTGAAACTACAGGCACCGCTGCCGACCCATTCCAAACCCGGCAACATGAAACAGAGGCAATGCTGTACGCAAGCCGCCAACGTGCCCTGCAAAACGACATTCGCATGCTTGAACTGGAAAGCAGCACCGCCCAAAACAGCCTGACTGCGCAAAACAACGCGCAGCGCAGCAAACAACAGCAGCTGGAAAGGTTGAAACAACAACACCTTGGCATGGCAGACATGGTGAGCAAAGGCTACATGCCCGCCAACCGGCTTGTAGAACTGCAAGGCCAAATTAGCGCGCTGGAAGTGGCACTGGCTCAAGATGAAATTCAAATCAGCCAGCTGAACGCCACCATACGCAACGCAAAACTGAAAAAGCAGCAACTTCACAACCAACTGCACACAGAAAGCCAAACCGTACTGGCCGATGTGCAAGCCGAACTGGCCGCACTGGACGAACAAATTCAACGCATCGCGTTTGTTGTTCAACACACCAACATTCAAAGCCCGGTGGCTGGCCAAGTGCTGGGCCTGAAACTGTTTACGAACGGCAGCGCCATGCCAGCCAATGCCCCGATTATGGACATAGCGCCCAACGGCAGCGAACTGCAAATTAGCGCGGAACTGGAACCTTCAATGGTTGACCAGGTAAAAACAGAACAACCAGTAACCATTCGTTTCAGTGCCCTTAAAACAGCACAAACGCTGGAAGTGCAAGGTGTGTTAAACCGCGTGGGCGCGGACCAGTTAACCAACCCCACCACAGGCATACCCTACATTCCCGTGAATGTTCGCCTAACGCAGCAAGCGTTAGAAGAAATTGAACAACACCGTATACAGGCCGGTGTGCCGGTTGAATTATTGATCGTAACCGGCGAACAAACGCTGATGCAGTACCTGTTCAAACCGATTACAGACAGGCTGTTTAGTGCCATGCGGGAGCATTAATACCATGGCACTCAAACTGAAAAACATATTGAAACTATTTGCAACGGTGTGCTGCTGGTGCGCCCTTGCGCCTGCCGCACAAGCAAACGGTATTGAACAACTGCTGCAACAAGCGATTGCAATATCTCCCGAGGTAGCCAAAGCAAAAGCACAAATGCTGGTTGCACAGGCCGACCTCAAAATAAGCGAAGCAGCCTGGCTTCCCCAGGCCAGCGCACGGCTATACAACGGCGTTGGCAACACCAAGCAATCCAACCCGTTTGCCAACCAGCGCAATGCCAATGAAAATGTTCAGAACAACAGTATTTCTCTTCAACAAAGTATTTACAACAAACCCGCTTCCATTCAAATAGAGCAAACACAACTAAGCGTTCAAGAGGCCGAGCTTCGCCACGCTATGGCTGTTCAAACCGCGATTCAGAACTGGATCAACAAGCTGATGGACTACAAACAAAGCAAGGCCGCGCTGAGCCTGGCTGAGCATAAACTACAAACTGCCCTGCTTCAAAAGGAACACGTAGAACAAGGTGAAAAAAACGGTGAAAACAGTGCCCTGGAACTTGCAAACACGGAAACCGAACTTGCCTTACGCCACGCCGAGCTTGGGCAGGCGCAACACGCGGTAGGGCAGCGCTTGTGGGAACTCTCGCAATTGACCGGACAGGAAGTGGCACCGGCATGGATTGATGGCATTGAGTTCAACATGCCCCCTGCCCTGCACACCGAGAAGAAACTGGAACAAGAGGTGCTTCTAAACAATTTAAGCTTGAAAATTCAGCAGTTGTACAAACAAGCCGCCACACTGGAAATTAACAAAGCAAATGGGCAGCACCACCCCACCGTAAAGCTGGTGGCCCAACACTCGCAAAGCGAATCGGAAAGTGTAAGCACCCTGGGTAACCGCGTTGAACAAAACATGCTGGCCGTTCAAATGGACATTCCTTTGTTCAACGGTTTTGCTACACGGGCACAAACTGAAAAAGCCGCCGCCAGCCTGAACCAGCAACATGCCGACTTCAACAAAGCAAGCGCCCAAGTATTGCGCGATACCCAAGCCGCACACCGGCAACTGAACAGCGCCGCACATTTGTGGAATGCCTATACACAAGCAAACCACGCAGCCACACAACAGCAACTGGCCATTGAAACTGCAATTAAGCACAAGCTGGCAACACCACTTGATTTGGCAAAAGCCAAAGAAAAACTGACTGAATTGAAAATGAAGAAAATGGAATACCTGTTGGCAGCCAACAAAGCTTTTCTAGTGCTTCAAGAATTGACCGGGGTATTGAATATTGAAAGTGCTTTGGGACGTTTGTCGAAGCTGGAGTAGAGATGATGTATAACCCGGAGGAATGGGGTTAACTTGACCATTTTTGAGATTTGGAAATGCAATAGTAGGCTTGCCGCCTAAGTATTAATTGCCTTTCTATTCAAACATAAAGCATAAAAATAATTAAATTACACCGAGTTTTTACAGACTCTTAAACAATCACAATGAATCTAAAACAATGGTTTTCCTTGAAGTCTGCACTGGTAATTTTTGCGTTGTTTGTTTGTTTTTACATTGCTTATCACTATTATTTTGCAAGCCAATACGATCGCCTTGCCTTGGCAAAGCCAGAGCAACTCGAAACAGTGCGGATGGTGAGGTACTTCTCACCACCTTGGTACGGGTTGTTTCAACCCGACTCGGAAATAGCCCAACTTGAAAATGGGGAACGCTTGGTTATTGCCCCCATGCCCATGGGCATTTTCACCGGGCGTTTGGTACTTGCATTGCCTATCCCCAGTGCTTATGAAACTTCATACCAAGCCATTAGCCGCTCAGAGCAGCCCGATGGAAGCCTTAGGCCTTTGGACCCAGACCATCCACCACCGCTCGATCTTCAAATAAACCGCCACACGGGGCATGTCTGCTACAAATCTGATTGTGCCCAACTGCGTTCTATTTGCCCGCCATTTATTCTTTTGGGTAACCCGAAAGGCCCTTACTGCCAGCACTTCAGGCATTGACCATCAAGAACAGTTTTCCACTTATTTTCAGTTCAGTTTTCAAAGGAAATCGATAGTATGTACAGCATCGGAATTCGAATTGTATATCGCGGCAATAACAGTGACTTTGGTCACATGTATGTCGTTTTGACGGGTAACGACGGCAAACCCCAAGCCTTTGGTCAATATCCTGTTGGAGTCATCAATATTGATATGGATCGAGAAGGCCCAAACGCCGAATTCCCGCCCGATATTTCCCGCGACTTCCCCATTTCGCAAAGCGCATACGAACGGGCTCTGGCTGCAGCAAATCAAGCGCAAGCCGATTCTAGCGACTTTTCTAAACAATGGGGTTTTTACGATCCCTTCTCAAATTCCTGTGTCGATTTCGCTTGGTGGATGATGCGACAAGCGGGGCTAACTGAGGCTCAAAGTCAATTTGAAGGATACTTTTGGCCAAGTGACAACACGGGTGCGGTGGACGACACTTACTATGATTACTTCCGGCGCCCTGAATTTAATCGTGAATTTAAAAAATCTATAGCAACAGACGTCAACGACCTCTTCCTAGACGCCCGCAATTTCGTAATCCAGGTCGACCCCTTGGTCCTGGACCTGGACGGCGACGGCCTGGAACTGGTAAGCGCTAATGGGTCTATCCTCTTCGACCACAATGCAGACAACATTAAAACCGGCACAGGCTGGGCAGGCCGCGATGACGGTTTCCTAGTCAGAGACTTAAACGGCAACGGCACCATAGACACTGGCCGGGAGCTCTTCGGCGTAGATACCATCAAAAGCAACAACACGCTTGCCGCTCAGGGCTTTGACGCACTAAGAGACTTGGACAGCAATGCAGACGGCCAGATCACCAGCGCAGACACAGCTTACGGTGAACTGAAGATTTGGCAAGACGCCAACCAAGACGGCATCAGCCAAAGCACAGAGCTTAAAACCCTGGCAGAACGAGGCATCACCCGCATTGGGCTAAACGGCACCAGCACAGGCCCGCAGGCAGGCCAAACCATCAACAACAACCAGGTGGCGCTGAGCACCACCTTTACACAAAACGGCCAAACCAAAACTGTGGGCGCTATAGATTTGGAAGCCAACAACTTCTTCACCGAGTTTCCAACCGAGTTGGTGGACGAAACCGGCAACCCAGTAGCGATTACAGAACAAGCCCTTAACTTGCCGCAGATGAACGGCTCGGGCATGGTCAGAAACATGCAGGCAGCGGCTAGTCTGGATGCAGACTTTGCAGCCGCTTTGACCGCATTTGCAGCGGGTACAACGTGCGCTGAGCAGCGCGGTATGCTGGATGACTTGGTTACAAAGTGGTCTGAAACCAGCAGCTTTGCGCCGGGTTTACTGGGTACAAGTGGTGTGAACATCACTTTCAACCTGCCACCCAATATCACGGTGGCGCAATACACCAACATGATCAATGTGCTGGAAAAGTTCAACGGCAGCCGCTTTTACGGCGACCACACAGGCGGCCCCCGGCCTGCTGGGTTTGCGATATCCCAGACAACCGATCCGCTCACTGGCAACGTGGTCCACAAATACATCATTAGTCCGCCAGCTCAGCAGGTGGCCTTGCTACAGAACGCTTACAACGCGATCAAAGAAAGCGTGTACGGGGCCCTTGTAGTGCAAACACGGCTGAAACCTTACCTTGATGCCATCAACCTGGAGATAAAAGACACTGGTATTCGATTTGACCTAACTCAATTCAATGCCACGCTTGCCGCCGCTAAAAATGCCGATCTGCTCAATGCCTTGATCGACCTGGTAGAACTGGTCAAGTACCAGAGCCGTACGCTGCAATCAGTGGGGTTTGATGGCACAGAAACCCTGAGGGAATGGATTGCCCCACTAAGTGCCAATTCGCCGCTATTGGCTGAGTTGGCTACACTCGGCTTGATCGCCGGTGATGTCAGCACCGGCACGAATAATGACGATATTTATGTTGGTAATACCAACAACAATACTTTCAACGCTGGGCAAGGTGACGATACGCTGGATGGCGGAACGGGCAACGACTATTTAAGCGGTGCTGCGGGTAACGACACACTCGTTGGCGGTGCAGGCAGCGATTCACTTTATGGTGGTGAAGGCAACGACTTGCTGGATGGTGGTACAGGCAACGATTATCTATACGGCGGTACTGGCAACAACACCTACCTGTTTGGCAAGGGTGATGGGCAAGACACCATCGGATCAAGCTACGACACAGCAGTAAATAAGCTCAGCGTGTTGCAATTCAAAGCGGGTGTTACACCCGCAGAAGTGATTGTTACACGCTCCATCTACAATCACCTCGTGCTGTCGATTGCGGGCACCACTGACAAAGTCACAATCCAATATTTCTTCCACAACGATAACCCAGCCAACGAATACAACCCGATTCAGCAGGTTTCATTTGCCGACGGTACTAGCTGGAACATTGAGACCATCAAGGCCATGGCCATTACTGGCAACGACACCGACCAAAACCTGAGCGGTTACAATGGTGACGACACCATCGACGGGCTGGGTGGCAATGACACTGTAAACGGTCGAGCGGGCAACGACACCTTGAACGGTGGTGAAGGAAACGACATCATCAGTGGCGGAGATGGTGCCGATTCACTGCTTGGCGGTGCAGGCAGCGATTCACTTTATGGTGGTGAAGGCAACGACTTGCTGGATGGTGGTACAGGCAACGATTATCTAAACGGCGGTACTGGCAACAACACCTACCTGTTTGGCAAAGGCGATGGGCAAGACATCATCGAATTAAGCTACGACACAGCGGTAAACAAGCTCAGCGTGTTGCAATTCAAAGCGGGTGTTACACCCGCAGAGGTGATTGTTACACGCTCCATCTACAATGACCTCGTGCTGTCGATTGCGGGCACCACTGACAAAGTCACAATCCAATATTTCTTCCACAACGATAACCCAGCCAACGAATACAACCCGATTCAGCAGGTTTCATTTGCCGACGGTACTAGCTGGAACATTGACACCATCAAGACCAAGGCAATCACGGGTAACAACGCCGACCAAAACCTGAGCGGTTACAATGGTGACGACACCATCGACGGGCTGGGTGGAAATGACACCGTAAACGGTCGAGCGGGCAACGACACCTTGAACGGTGGTGATGGAAACGACAGCGTTTATGGCGGAGAAGGTGCTGATTCACTGCTTGGCGGTGCAGGCAGCGATTCACTTTATGGTGGTGAAGGCAACGACTTGCTGGATGGTGGTACAGGCAACGATTATCTAAACGGCGGTACTGGCAACAACACCTACCTGTTCGGCAAAGGCGATGGGCAAGAAATCATCGAATTAAGCTACGACACAGGGGTAAACAAGCTCAGCGTGTTGCAATTCAAAGCGGGTGTTACACCCGCAGAAGTGATTGTTACGCGCTCCATCTACAATCACCTCGTGCTGTCGATTGCGGGTACCACTGACAAAATCACAATCCAACACTTCTTCTACAACGACAACCCCATCAACGAATACAACCCGATTCAGCAGGTTTCATTTGCCGACGGTACTAGCTGGAATATTGACACCATCAAGGCCATGGCCATTACTGGCAACAACACCGACCAAAACCTGACCGGTTACAACAGTGACGACACCATCAACGGGCTGGGTGGAAATGACACCGTAAACGGTCGAGCGGGCAACGACACCTTGAACGGTGGTGATGGAAACGACAGCGTTTATGGCGGAGAAGGTGCTGATTCACTGCTTGGCGGTGCAGGAAGCGATTCACTTTATGGTGATGCTGGTAATGACACACTCGATGGCAGTGCAGGAAACGACTCACTGGATGGTGGGAGTGGCAACGACACCTACCTGTTTGGCAAGGGCGATGGGCAAGACACCATCTGGTCGGACTACGACATAGCAGCAAACAAGCTAAACGTGTTGCGGTTCAAGGCGGGTATTACCCCAGCAGAAGTGATTGTTACACGCTCCCTTTACAATGAGCTCGTGCTGTCGATTGCGGGTACCACTGACAAAATCACAATCCAACACTTCTTCCACAACGACAACCCGGCCAACGAATACAACCCGGTTCAGCAGGTTTCATTTGCCGACGGTACTAGCTGGAACATTGAGACCATCAAGGCCATGGCCATTACTGGCAACAACACCGACCAAAACCTGACCGGTTATAACGGTGACGACACCATCAACGGGCTGGGTGGAAATGACACCGTAAACGGTCGAGCGGGCAACGACACCTTGAACGGTGGTGATGGAAACGACAGCGTTTATGGCGGAGAAGGTGCTGATTCACTGCTTGGCGGTGCAGGAAGCGATAATCTAGATGGTGGTAATGGCAACGACACTCTCAACGGCGGTGCAGGTAACGATTCACTTTTTGGTGGTAATGGCAACGACATCTACCTCTTTGGCAAAGGCGATGGGCAAGACAACATCCGGCCGGATTACGATACATCGGCCGACAAGCTCAATGTGCTTCAGTTCAGGGCGGGTATTGCACCTGCAGAAGTAATTGTTACACGCTCCATCTACGATGGGCTCGTGCTGTCGATTGCGGGCACAACAGACAAGATAACCGTGACCGACTTCTTTTACAACGATGACCCAGCCAACGCCTACAACCCGATCCAGCAGATTTCATTTGCTGACGGCACCACCTGGGACTTTGCCACCATCAAGGCCATGGCAATTGCTGGCAATGACACCGCCCAAACCCTGACAGGTTACAACGGTGACGACACCATCAACGGGCTGGGTGGCAATGACACCGTTTACGGCCAGGGCGGCAACGACACACTCGACGGGGGTGCCGGAGACGACTCCCTATATGGTGATGCCGGCAACGACAGACTCAATGGTGGTGCAGGCAACGATACACTGTATGGCAATGCGGGCAACGACACCTACTTGTTTGGCAAAGGCGATGGGCAAGACATCATCGACTGGGACTACGACACGTCGGCCAACAAGCTCAATGTGCTACAGTTCAAAGCGGGTGTTACACCCGCAGAAGTGATTGTCACTCGCTCAAACGTTCATCTGGTGCTGTCAATTGCGGGCACCACAGACAAAGTCACCATTCAATATTTCTTTTACAATGAAGGCCCGGCCAATGGCTACAACCCGATTCAGCAGGTTTCATTTGCTGACGGCACCACCTGGGATCTTGCTACACTTGTAGCCAAAGCGATGGCGATCAATGGCAACGACACAGCCCAAACCCTGACGGGTACCAGCACGAACGATATCATCAACGCGTTCGGTGGCAATGACACCGTTTACGGCCTGGGAGGTAATGATTACATCGATGGCGGCCTGGGCAGCGACAAGATGATTGGCGGTACCGGGGACGACACCTATGTGGTTGACAACATATCGGACATCGTAACCGAAAACGCCAACGAGGGAATTGATACTGTTCGCAGTTCTGTCACGATTACGCTTGCAAATAATGTCGAGAGATTGGTGCTAACTGGAACCGCGACAATCAATGGTACTGGCAACGCTTTGAATAACATCATCACAGGTAACAGTGCGGCCAATACGCTTTCGGGTGGCGCGGGTGCGGACACGATGATGGGCGGTGCAGGCAACGATACTTATGTCGTCGACAACGCGGGCGATGTGGTTACCGAGAATATTAACGAGGGTACTGATACCGTCCAAGCCAGCATTACCTATACCCTTGCCAACAATATCGAGAACCTGACGCTGATTGGGACTACGGCGATCAATGGCACTGGCAATGCGCTTGACAATATTCTGACAGGTAACAGCGCCAACAACACGCTAATAGGCGGTGCTGGCAATGACGTGCTAAATGGCGGTTCCGGTAACGACAATATGGTCGGCGGTGCCGGGAATGATACCTATGTGGTGAACGTGGCCACCGACGTAGTGACTGAACTGACCGACGAGGGCATGGATACCGTTCAAGCCAGCGTGACTTATACGTTGAACGCCAATGTCGAAAACCTGACCCTGACGGGCACCAAAGCCATCAACGGAACTGGTAATTCGCTTAATAATATTTTGACGGGTAACAGCGTAAACAACACGCTGACGGGCGGTGCCGGCAATGACATACTGGATGGCGGCCTGGGCAGCGACAAAATGCTTGGCGGTACCGGGGATGACGCCTATGTAGTAAACGTTACCGGCGACGTGGTAACCGAGCTGGCCAACGAAGGTACGGACACTGTCCAAGCCAGCGTAACCTACACCCTAGGCAACAATGTGGAGAACCTTACCCTGACCGGTACAACAGCCATCAATGGCACAGGCAACACCTTGAACAATGTGTTGACGGGCAATGCAGCAGCCAACACCTTGAATGGTGGCGCAGGCAACGATTCACTTTATGGCGGTGACGGCGATGACCGCATTCTGGGTGGCACGGGCAATGATGTGCTGTATGGCGGCAACGGCAGCGACACCTTCACCTTCAACAAGGGAGATGGCGAAGATACTGTTTATGTGGGTGAAACCGCTGGCAGCAATTTCACTGAAACACTGATTCTGGGCAGCTTGAACCGGGCCGATGTGAACTTCCTGAAGTACAACAATTCTTTGTACGTGCAACAAAAAGGATCAAGCACGGACCATGTGAAAATTGTTAATCATTTCAATGGTGGCACTGGTGAACTTGACAAAATCATTTTTGCAGACGGGTCAATTTGGGATGCAGCAACAATCAACGCCAACAGCGTTCAAGCAGTGCAAGATCCGGAAACTGTTTAATATGAATTTGGATTGATCTGAAAAACAAAAAAGGCATTTGAATTTCAAATGCCTTTTTTACAAATTACATCCGCTCAAAAATTGCGGCAATGCCCTGCCCACCACCAATACACATGGTCACCAGTGCATAGCGCCCTTGAATGCGCTGCAATTCATACAGTGCTTTCACGGTAATAATTGCACCAGTGGCGCCAATTGGGTGGCCAATTGAAATGCCTGAACCATTGGGGTTCACCTTGGCTGGGTCCATGCCCAATTCCTTGGTTACTGCGCAAGCCTGTGCAGCAAACGCTTCGTTGGCCTCAACCACATCCATGTCTTCAATTTTCAGGCCAGCTTTTGCCAAGGCTTTTTTGGTTGCAGACACTGGGCCAATGCCCATAATGGTTGGCTCTACACCGGTGTTGGCATAGGCCACCAAACGGGCCATGGGTTTCTTGCCAGCTTTTTCAGCAGCACTACGTTCCATCAACAGCACAGCGCCTGCACCATCGTTCAAACCAGAGGCATTGCCGGCAGTTACTGTTCCATCTTTCTGGAATACTGCACGCAGCTTGGCCATGCCTTCCACTGTGGCGTCGCCGCGCACATGCTCGTCGGTGTCAAACATCACAGGGCCTTTTTTGCTCTTGATTTCAATCGGCAAAATTTGCTCTTTGAAATAACCATCGGCAATTGCATTGGCCGCACGCTTGTGGCTTTCAACGGCTAAGGCATCCTGGTCTTCGCGGCTTACATTGAATTCTTTGGCCACGTTTTCAGCGGTTACACCCATGTGAATAACATGGAAGGGATCGTGCAATGCGCCCACCATCATGTCGATGCCTTTCATGTCGCCCATGCGTGCACCCCAACGGGCGGCAGGCAAAATATAGGGGGCTTTGCTCATGCTTTCTGCGCCACCGCCAATGGCCACATCGGCATCGCCCAACATAATGCTTTGTGCAGCGGTAACAATGGCTTGCAGGCCTGAACCACACAGGCGGTTCAGTGTAAGTGCAGGTGTTGATTTGTCCAAGCCACCTTCAATGGCGGCTACACGGGATAAATACATATCGCGCGGCTCGGAATTTACTACATGGCCGAACACCACATGGCCCACCTGGTCGGCACCAACGCCGGCGCGTGCAACCACTTCTTTCACAACCATGGCGCCCAACTGGGTTGGGGAAAAATCTTTCAGGCTTCCACCAAAGTCGCCTACTGCGGTGCGTACACCGGCTACTACAACCACTTCACGTGTCATTGCTCTATCTCCATTTTTTATTAAACGATTCGGCTAGACGATTCGGCCCCACAGGTCGTGTTCGTCGCAATCATCAATCAGCACATTGATAAAGTCACCCGGCTTTGGCTTTTGTGCCGGGTTCTCTGGCATGGGTATGAACACATTGCCATCAATTTCTGGGGCATCGGCTTTGCTGCGCGCTACAATGCCTTCATCATCGGTTTCATCAACCAACACTTGCATCACTTTGCCCAACTTGGCCTCGTTGCGGCTTAGCGAAATTTTTTCCTGTAGTTCCATCAGTCGCGCGCGGCGCTCTTCTTTCACTTCTTCAGGTACAGGGTTGGCAAGTTCATTGGCCACTGCACCCTCTACCGGTGAATAAGCGAAAACACCCACGCGGTCTAGTTGTGCTTCTTCAATGAAATCGAGCAGGTGCTTGAATTCATCTTCTGTTTCACCAGGGAAACCGGTGATGAAGGTGCTGCGCAAGGTGATGTCGGGGCAGGTTTCGCGCCAGGCACGAATGCGTTCAATGTTGCGCTCGCCGCTGGCGGGGCGCTTCATGCGCTTCAATACATCGGGGTGTGAATGTTGGAATGGAATATCCAGATACGGCAAAATTTTGCCTTCGGCCATCAACGGCACCACGCGGTCTACGTGGGGGTATGGGTATACGTAATGCATGCGCACCCAAATACCCAGCTCGCCTAGTTCTTCAGCCAGTTGCTGAAACTGTGTTTTTACAGGGCGGCCGTTCACGAAATCGGTGCGGTATTTCAAATCAACGCCGTAGGCGGAGGTGTCTTGGCTAACCACCAGCAATTCTTTCACGCCCGATTTTTTAAGGCTTTCTGCTTCACGAATTACTTCACCGATTGGGCGAGAGACCAGATCGCCACGCATGCTTGGAATAATGCAGAAGGTACAACGGTGGTTACAGCCTTCTGAAATTTTCAAATAGGCGTAGTGTTTTGGTGTTAGCTTTACGCCGTGGTCGGGCACCAAATCAATAAACGGGTCATGCGGCTTGGGCAAATGAATGTGCACGGCCTGCATCACTTCTTCAGTGGCATGTGGGCCAGTAACCGCCAACACTTTGGGGTGCAACTTGGTAATCATTTCTTTGCCTTCGTTGCCGTTTTTGGCACCCAGGCAGCCGGTAACAATGACCTTACCGTTGGCGTGCATGGCTTCGCCAATGGCGTCGAGGCTTTCTTGCACTGCGCTGTCAATGAAGCCGCAGGTGTTTACAACAATGAGGTCAGCCCCTTCATAAGAGGCTGATACGCTGTACCCCTCTACTTTCAACTGGGTCAGAATTCGCTCGGAATCCACAAGGGCCTTTGGGCAACCCAAAGAAACAAAGCCCACACTCGGTGGGCGCTTGGCAGAGAAGGTTTCGTCTTGCATATAAAAATATTACTTTTTTGTAGGGTCCGGCTTTGCTTTGTTGGCACCGGGCATACCAGGCATGCCTGGCATTCCGCTCATGCCGGGAAACTCGCCCGGGTTGGGAAATCCAAAGTTTGTGAACATGCTGCGGGTTTGGTTTTGAAACTGGTCCTGCATTTGCACAAACATGTTTTTGCTTTGTTCAATGTAATTGCTCATCATGCTTTGAATGACCGGCGTTTGAACACTCATGAACTGTGACCACAATTCAGGGTTGGCAAACTGGCTGCCATCGGCAACATTCTTGCCTTGGTCCTGAAAGCTGTTCTGAATGTCCATGAACGCTTGCAGGTTTTTTTCAAGGAAAGTGCCCATGATTCCCTGCATTGCATTGCCATAAAACCGAATAATTTGAGACAGCATGGGAGAAGTGAAAATGGGTACACCCGCTGTTTCTTCTTCCAGAATGATTTGAAGCAAAATACTGCGGGTCAAGTCTTCGCCACTTTTTGCATCCACAACCTGGAAACCCTCGTTTTCAAGTACCAATAGCTTGACATCGCCCAAGGTGATGTAACTGCTGGTTTGGGTGTCGTACAAACGCCGGTTCGGATATTTCTTGATCAGTCGTGTTGCTTCAGCCATGCCTCTTTTCTCTTTTTTGTGGTGTTATGCGCCGCCAAACATACGTTGGCGGGTGGTCTTTATGCCGGTGCCCATTGAGTGGCTGGTTGCCAAACAACCCAACACAAACAAGCACTTACAAAAAACAAAGCACTGCACGCTTTTTCAACGTGCAGTGCAACATCATACCGCCTTTTTGGCACTTGGCTACCGAAAATGCACCAAGCGTTAACCCATGTGCAAACCACCATTCAGCGAGAAGTCGGCGCCAGTCGAGAAACCAGAGTCATCAGAAGCCAGCCATGCACAAATGGACGCGATTTCCTCGGGCGTACCCAAACGCTTTACAGGAATGGTATTCACAATTTTTTCGAGCACATCGGGGCGAATGGCGCGAACCATATCGGTACCAATATAACCGGGTGAAACTGTGTTCACGGTAACGCCCTTGGAAGCCACTTCCTGCGCCAGTGCCATGGTAAAGCCACGCAGACCAGCCTTGGCTGTGGAATAGTTGGTTTGACCAAACTGGCCTTTCTGACCGTTCACGGAAGAAATATTGATAATGCGGCCAAAGCCCTGCTCAACCATGCCACCAATAACCTGCTTGGTCACGTTGAACAAGGAATTCAGGTTGGTGTCGATTACGGCAGACCAGTCGTCGCGGCTCATTTTTACGAATGTGCCATCGCGGGTAATACCGGCGTTGTTCACCAACACCGACACTGTACCGTGCTCGGCTTTCACCTTTTCGAAAGCAGCCACGGTGCTGTCCCAGTCGGCCACGTTGCCTTCGCTGGCGTACACCTCGTAACCTGCGCTGCGCATTTCGCCCAACCACTTTTCCTTGCGGGGTGAATTGGGGCCGCAACCCGCAATTACCCTAAAACCCTGCTCACACAGCTTTTTGCAAATGGCAGTTCCAATGCCACCCATACCACCTGTTACGTACGCTACTTTTGGTTCACTCATGATTCACATCCCTTCTTTATTTGTATTTGAATTGTTTTGGATTACTTGCCTTAGCAACACTTGCCTTATCGTGACACAGCCAAAGCAACACCCATGCCACCGCCGATACACAGAGAGGCCAAGCCTTTTTTGGCATCGCGCTTGTTCATTTCATGAATCAAGCTGACCAATACACGGCAACCCGACGCGCCAATGGGGTGGCCCAAGGCAATTGCACCGCCGTTGACGTTGATCTTTGAGGTATCCCAACCCATTTCCTTGTTCACTGCACAGGCTTGTGCGGCGAATGCTTCGTTGATCTCCATCAGGTCAAGGTCGGAAGCGGACCAGCCCGCTTTTTCCAGGCATTTCTTGGAAGCAGGAACAGGCCCCATACCCATAATTGTGGGGTCCAGGCCAGCACTGGCGTAGGCTGCAATCTTTGCCAGAACGGGCAGGCCCAATTCTTTGGCTTTTGCAGCACTCATCAACATCACTGCGGCGGCACCATCGTTCAAACCAGAGGCATTGGCTGCAGTCACACTGCCGTCTTTCTTGAATGCAGGCTTCAGGGAAGTCATGCTGTCGAGGGTTGCGCCCAGGCGCGGAAATTCGTCGGTGTCGAACACCAGTGGGTCGCCCTTGCGCTGCGGAATGCTCAAGGGGAATATTTCATCCTTGAACTTTCCTGCTTTAATTGCAGCCTCGGCCTTGTTTTGGCTTTTCACGGCGAACTCGTCTTGCTCGGCGCGGTTAATGCTGTACTTCTCTGCCACGTTCTCGGCTGTAATGCCCATGTGGTACTGGTTGTACACGTCCCACAGGCCATCAACAATCATGCTGTCAACCAGCTTGGCGTCGCCCATGCGGAAGCCATCGCGGCTGCCCATCATCACGTGGGGCGCTGCACTCATGTTTTCCTGACCACCAGCAATCACAATCTCTGCATCGCCGCAAGCAATCGCCTGCGCACCCAGCATTACCGCTTTCAAGCCGGAACCACATACCTTGTTGATGGTCATGGCGGGCACGCCCACTGGCAAGCCGGCCTTGATTACAGCCTGGCGCGCCGGGTTTTGCCCTGAGCCTGCTGTAAGCACCTGTCCCAAAATGACTTCAGAAATTTGCTCACCTTTTACACCGGTTTTTTCAAGCAAACCCTTAATTACATGCGCACCCAATTCAGGTGCAGAGATTTTTGCAAGCGATCCACCAAACTTGCCCAATGCGGTTCGGCCCGCAGCAACAATTACCACTTCAGTCATGTCAACTCTCCTTACAGGTTTTTTATACAGCCCGCTGCTTCACATACCTTCCAGGCGCAGGCTCAATCGGTTTGAATTTTGCATTGCCAGGCTTGGCGGGCGCTTTTACTTCGCCACCTTTCATGGGCTCAAGCCACTTGGCCCAATCGTTCCACCAACTGCCAGGCACTTCCTTGGCTTTCTTGAACCACTGCTCGGGTGTTGCCGGAATTTCGCCTTCACACACCCAATAATTGCGTTTGTTTTTGTTGGCCGGGTTAATAACACCCGCAATGTGCCCGCTGGCACCCAAAACAAAACGGGATTCACCACTCACCAAATGCGTAGTTTGAAACGCACTGGTCCAGGGCACAATGTGGTCTTCACGAGTTGCCAAAATATAAACAGGCACATCTATTAAACCCAAATCAACAGGCATGCCACACACCACTGCCTTTCCGGGCTGGCACACCTTATTTTCAAGGTAAGTGTTGCGCAGGTACCAGGCAAACATGGGGCCGGGCAAATTGGTGCTGTCGCTGTTCCAGTACAACAAATCGAACACGGGTGGCTTTTCACCTTTCAGGTAATTGTTCACCACATAGTTCCAGATCAAATCATTCGGGCGCAATGAGGAAAACGCGCTCGACAAATCTTTGCCGGGCATGACACCGCCCTTGCCAATACTTTCTTCGCGGGCTTTTACCTGCTCTTCATCCACGAACACGCCAAGGGCGCCGGTGTCGGTGAAATCGAGCAAGGTGGTCAAAAAGGTTACGCTGTTAACACTATCGTCACCGCGATTGGCCCGCGTAGAAAGCGCAGTGGCCAAAAGCGTGCCGCCCACACAGAAGCCCAGCACATTCAGCTTGGGCTGTTTTGAAATGGCCTTAACAACCTCGATGGCCTTGATAACACCCTCTTCAACATAGCCATCCCAGGTGAAATGGCCATCAGCATCGGTGGGGTTTTTCCACGACACCAGGAACAAGGTATGCCCTTGCCCAACCACAAAATTCACCAATGAATTGCTGGGCTGCAGATCGAGAATGTAGTACTTGTTAATACACGGTGGCACAAACAACATGGGCTGTTTGCCTACTTTTTCGGTACTCGGCTTGTATTGCAGCAACTGAAAGTATTCGCATTCAAACACCACGTCGCCGGGTGTGGTGGCCACGTTCACACCCACCTCAAAGGCGCTTTCGTCGGTTTGGGAAATGCGGCCTTTTTGCATGTCGGCCATCAGGTTTTGAATAGCCTGCGTCAGGCTTTCACCTTTTGTTTCCAGCAGTTTTTTCTGAGCTTCGGGATTGGTCACGAAAAAATTCGATGGGCTCAGCGCATCAACAAATTGCTCTACCGCGTACTCCACCTTGCGTTTTTCAGGGCTGCTGTCGGGCACCAATTCAACAATACGTTTGGTGAACCTTGAATTCAGCGAATACATGGCGGCCGTAAATTCATACACGCCATGGTCATGCCAATCGGGCGAAGCGAATCGCTTGTCACCTTGAATCCAGGTTTCCAGCGGCACAGGCTGAGTGACTTTTCCATCGGGATTGGGCAAATTTGAAAATGCAGAGGCCATTAATGCTGACAATTCCGCCGCATATTCGGCTTGAATTTGGCCCAGAGAATGCACCGGAATTTGACTGAGCGCAGACTGACACGCACCCATAATGGAATTCATGAAAGGCTGAATGGCGCCCATGGTTGCATTTTGCAGGGGGGCCGCAGCCTGCAAGCCGGGCAAAGGCCCCATGTGCGCAAAGGCCCCCATGGCTTGTTGAAACTGGGCCTGCATTTGCTGTTGCATTTGCTCTGCAACAGGCAATAGCTGCGCGTAGACTTCATTGAAGTCCGGTATTTGATTGTTCACCATCCTCTCCTTTGTAGGGGGCAATATGCTGCACCCTTGGCTCGTCGGCCAGCTTTATATTGTGCAACGCAGCATTTTGACTTGTCAAATAATTCTATGCCTCTGACCCTGACAGTTTGCTGATCAAGCAAAATTCATGCAACATCACTAGTGTATTCGCTTCACCCTAGAGTTCACAAAGATGTACATCGTTATTATTGGCTGGATGTATGTGGTTACGCTAATGGCTGCCACTGAGACAAACCTGGTGGCTGGATTTGTTACCTTCCTGTTTTACGGCGCACTGCCTTGCGCGGTACTGGCCTATTTGATGGGAACCAAGTCGAGGCGCCTTAAGCGCCGTGCCCAGGAAGAAGCCGAATTAGCGTTGCAAAGCGCCCAGACTGAACCCCCTGCTGTTGCCCCCGCCGGTGAGAGAACCAACGCGGATCGGTAAGCGTATCCAAGCCGCCGCCTTGAATGTGGGTTTCGCCCAATTCGCTTAATGCCAAGCGGGCCAGCGCATAAATGTCGGCCAGGTATTTGGTGGATTCAGCGGTGGTTTCCGCGCTGGCTTCGGAGTTTAGCGAATTGGCTGGCTTGAAGCACGCCGCTGCTTGAGCATTTTGATCCACGAAGGCCTGAAATACTTCGGCACCCACCTCGAAGGATTCAGGCCCAATTGCAGGGCCCATCCAGGCCTTTATTTGATTCAATGGCACTTTGCAAGCCTTGCTTAGCGCATTTGCGCTGGCCTGCAGCACACCCGCATGCAACCCGCGCCAACCAGCATGTGCCGCTGCAACACCCAAAGCTTTGCCTTCTTCACTGAATGCAACAAACACCACGGGCAGGCAATCGGCAGTCATGATTGCCAAGGCTACTTCCCTGCTAACACTGACCGATGCATCGGCCGCAGGGGGGGTGGTAGCCGATGCAATTGCCTCACCAACATGCCTTGCATTGAATACATGGCAACCGTGCACCTGGTTTAACCAAAGCACTGGTGCACCCATTTCTTGCTCAACCAGGCTGCGCCGTGTTTGCACATGGGCAAGGTTATCGCCAACATGCGTTCCCAAATTAAAACCGTAGGGGTTGGAATTCAGGGTGGAACTGAGCGGCGAATCATCAAACTCGGTTTCAGTGACCAGCACTTTAACGCCGGGCCAATCGGGGCCAAGCGTAGAAGTTGGAATGTGCTTATTCAATTTCTTCAAGGTCGTCTTCGTCATCAAAACGCACCAGTACGGAGGCCTTGTGCTGGTGGGCTTCTTCCAGCACGGCTTCCTCTACTTCATCGCTGTGGAAATCAATACCTGCCATTTCACCCAACAAGCGCAAATCTTCAGGTGCCTTGGCCACATATTCGGGCCATTCGTGGTTGCTCAGGCTTTCATCCCAATCCTCGGCGGCTTCTTCAGCACCCTGCACATGAAAATACGCTGGGTCGGGAAAGCTGAGGTGCGTTGCATGCAAGGCCTGGCGCTCGAACTTCTCGCCATTGGGTAAATCGATTGAGGAAAGCCGCAAGGCAGAATGGCTACCGGCGCCCTTTATTTTATAAACCGGGTCGGCCACCAAGGCAAAACCGGCATGTTGGGCATGCACGCGAATTTGGTGCGTGCGACCGGTTTCAAGGCGGCACACCATCAAGGTAACCGGCACTTCAAGAAGTTCGCCAAAGGCCACCGGCGTAAAATGCGTTACCGCTGGCTTGCCATGATCAACCACCGCCATTCGCAAGCGGTTGCGTGGGTCGCGGCCAAGCGGGTTGTTCACGGTTAAAGGGTTGGCAATGCGCCCCCACACCATGGCCAAATACACCCGTTTTACAATTCGGGCTTGAAGCATTTGCACCAGTTTTACCTGTGTTTCCTGTGTGCGGGCAACCACCATAAGGCCAGTTGTATCTGCATCCAGGCGGTGAACAATGCCTGCGCGCGGTACATGAATTAATTGGGGGTCGAGGTGATAAAGGCCATTCATCAGGGTGCCTGTCCAATGGCCGGGCGCCGGGTGCACCACCAGCCCAGCCTGTTTATTCACCACGGTGTATTCGTCGGTGCGCGCCACAATGTCCAGGTTCATGTCCTCGGGTATCAAAGCCTGCATGTGGGCCAATACACCGGGGTTCAGTTCTATGCGATCCATACCCTGCACTTTCTGGTTGCCTTTGGCAGCGGCAACGCCATTAACCAGTACGCGCTCCTCTTTTAACCAGCCCTGCAGGCGGGAACGGGAATACTGCGGGAACAACTCGGCAATCACTTTGTCTAACCGCGAGCCCCCCAGTTCCATGGGCACTCTGGCTTGCAAAGGTTGTTCGGGTTGTGCGTTTTCCGCGTCGGCTTGAAATTGGGCAGTCATAAATTAAAATCGAATCTTTCAATTGAGTATGCCGCTGGTGGGCGGCACGGGCTTTGCCCGATATAATGGAACACCATTGATGATCAAACAGGGACACTTCGGGTTTCGAAATCACATGAACAAAACCACACTGGCCCCGCGCACCACTTGGCTGCGCACATTATCGCAGTTATTCCTGATCCCCGCGTTGATTTTCGCGCTGGCTGCATGCGGCTCGGCAAAACAATTCGATGAAACCGAGGGTTGGAGCCCTGCCCGCCTGTACGAAGAAGCCAAAGCTGAAATTGATGTAGGCAATTACGAGCGTGGTATCGAGTTGCTTGAAAAACTGGAAGCACGCTACCCTTACGGGCGTTTTGCACAGCAAGCACAAATTGACACGGCATTTGCTTACTTCAAGGCTGGCGATAATGCACAGGCTTTGGCTGCAACCGACCGTTTTATCAAGCTGTACCCCAACCACCAGAATTTGGATTATGTGTATTACCTGCGTGGTTTGATCAGCTTTAATGAAGACAAAGGTATTTTTGCGCTTCTCTCGGGTGAAGACCAAAGCGCCCGTGACCCCAAAGGTACCCGCGCTGCGTTTGATGCATTCAAAGAGGTGGTAAGCCGCTTCCCCGACAGCAAATATTACGAGGACAGCAAGTCACGCTTGCAGTACCTGGTGAATGCATTGGCTCAAAACGAACTGCATGTGGCCCGCTATTACTACAAGCGTGGCGCGTACCTTGCGGCCGTTAACCGCGCGCAAGAGGTTGTTCGCCGCTTCGAGCAAACCCCCTCAATTGAGGAAGCGCTATTCATCAGCCTGCGCAGCTACGAGAAACTCAATATGACCGCACTGGCGGCTGATACCAAACGCGTGATCGAGTTGAACTTCAAAGACAGCCCTTATTGGAAAATGGACTTGCCTGAGAAGAAAAAGACTGAGGCCGAGTGGTGGCAGGTTTGGAAGGAATAACGGGTTGACCATGGTGCAACAAAAAAGGATCCTTTACGGATCCTTTTTTATTTGCTGAGCTTTAATGAGCCTTTTTTACTGCGTGTCATCTACCAAGCTTCTCACGCATGAATTCAATGGCCACCTTCAGTTCTCGCGTGCGCTTGAACGGTGGCAAACTGCGCCACAGCAATTTGCCGTAGCCTTTCTCAACCAGCCTTCGATCGCCAATTAACAACACACCCCAATCGTTTTCATCGCGAATAAGGCGGCCTGCTCCCTGCTTCAGGGCGATGGCAGCATCGGGCAAAGACAAATCTTGAAAAGCATTGCCTCCACGGTTTTTAATCAATTCACTCTTGGCTTGAAATACCGGGTCATCGGGTGGGGCAAACGGCAACTTGTCGATAATGACCAAGCGCAAGCCGTCACCGCGAATATCCACACCCTCCCAGAAACTGGCGGCACCCACCAACACCGGGTTGTTCAACACCCTGAATTGATCCAGCAGTTCAGCGCGAGAGGCCTCACCTTGTACCAACAGGCTCCAATCCAGTTCATCTTTCTCAATACGTTCCCGCAGGTACTCGCCAACCTGCTTTACAGCGCGGTGGCTGGTACACAGAAAAAACACGCCACCTGCACTGGCTTGCAACAAAGGCCACACGGAATCGCATAATTTTTTGCTGAATTGCGGTTCGTTGGGGAAAGGCAAGTTGTCGGGCACACAAAGCAGCGCCTGCGATTCATAATCAAAAGGGCTTGGCAGCAACAATTGCTGACATTCATCCAGGCCCACTTGCAAGGTAAAGTGCTGCAAACTTTCTTTGATGCTCAAGGTGGCGCTGGTGAATACCCACGCTTTGGGTTGTTCTGCGTACAGTTTGGCAAATGCGTTCGATACATCGAGCGGTGAATCGCAAAACTGCACAACGTTGGTTGACACACTCACCCAACGTACAGACTGTTCATCAGCTTGCGCAGTGGCAGGCGAAAACCAGTCTTGCCAGCGCAAACACAACTCGCTGGCGCGGCCCATCAGCTTCACCCACGATTCATTGCGAACCGACAAAGGGCTGATCATTTCAATTAAAGCTTCCAGCCTGTTTTCAAAATCGGCGCACACAGCAGCGACACCATTCAGTGCCAAAAACTGCGCATGGGTAAACCGTGCCGAATCAATTTCAGTACCTACTATTCGCCGAATTTCCTTCAAGGCCAATTCCATGGGGCGAAGCACTGCATCCCAATCGCCAGCATCTGCACTGGAAGTTCTGCCTTCAATCAACACATCCCGCAAGAACTCCTGACACTGGGCTGTGGATATTGCCTGCCCAAGCAAATTTGTTGCAATGTCGGGCAACTGGTGGGCTTCGTCAAAAACAATAACATCACAGGCGGGCAGCAGTTCGGCAATACCCTCTTCTTTCAAAGCAAGGTCGGCTAGAAACAAATGGTGATTCACCACCACCACTTCGGCATCCAGCGCGTCGCGACGGGCCTTGTTCACAAAGCATTCAGATGCGTTGGGGCATTCACCACCCAGGCAATTGTCTTTATTCGAGGTAACCCAGCTCCACACCGCAGAGTCTTCCGGCACGCCTGCACAATCTGCCCGGTCACCGGTTTGAGTGCGACCAGCAAACAGCTTTACTTTTTGGAGGTGATCAACCTCGCGCGGTGAAGGCAAACGCGCCTCTCTGAGTGCCCGCTCCAGGTGAAAATGACACACATAATTCTGGCGGCCCTTGAGCAAGGCCACGTTCACGGGCACACCCAGCGCCTCGCGAACCAGCGGCAGGTCTTTACTGAAAAGTTGATCCTGCAATGTTTTGGTGGCTGTGGACAACAGCACCCTGCGCCCCGACAACAAAGCGGGTACTACATAAGCAAAGGTTTTGCCTGTGCCGGTACCGGCTTCCACCACCAACGCCCCGCGGTTTTCAATGGCTTGCCCCACAGCTTGCGCCATCTCGATTTGCGATTCGCGTGCACTGAACCCAGGCAATCGACGGGCCAATGCACCACCTGGGGCAAAAGCCTCGTTCAAAGGTTCAGAGAAATCAAACATACTGGGTACTGGGTGAGTTCAGACGGATAAGTCAGGCAGGAATATCGGGCTCAAGCTGAATTTGCAGCAGCGTGATTGAGTCTTTGATTTGCAACTTGCGCTTTTTCAGCCTTCGAACCTGCAACTGATCGGCGCCCGCTTGTGCGGTAAGCATGGCGATAATCTGATCCAGATCGCGGTGTTCAACTTGCAATTCTACTATTCGTCGCTTGATCGATTCGATGTCTTCAGTGTGGACCATGGGCGTTCAATTTGAGCCAGCGAGGCGTTGACAACATTGTAGCCGCAAGTGAGAGAGGGCTGGAAATAATCTACCCGAAGTGGATCACCCTTTGTACGGCCGCCTTTAGTCAGATGCCTCAGTTCGGTGTCTTAGTTGGGAGTTTTGGCCCGGCGGTTGGCGTAATCATTCAAACGAATCATGTCCTCGGCCTTGCCTTGCACTTCAAGGTGAGCGCGGCGAATTTGTGCACCTAGCAAACGCACATCGTCCAGGCAACTGGATACAAAAAACTTGTTGTAACAGGCACGGGATTGTTCGTTTAATTCGTACTCAAGAAATTCCAGTTGCCTCTCACGGTCAGCCACATAAGCGCGGGCTTGTTCAAGCGTGTTGGGCGCTTGGGGTCGGCTTGCCTGCAGTTGTACCGTACTACAGGCAACCAGTAGCAAGGCAGAAGCAGGAAAAACTCGCATGAACAGGCCTTGCACCCATTCCCTGATAGGCTTCACAAGCTGTGGCACAATGCCCTGCTTACTTTGAAAACTCATAGATCCGAATCCATGTCGCTTGTTCAAAACAGAATTATCGCCCAGTTGGCTCAAGAATTGGGTGTTGTACAATCACAAATCAAGGCAGCGGTTGATTTGCTGGACGAAGGTGCCACAGTGCCCTTCATCGCACGCTACCGAAAAGAAGCCACCGGCGGGCTGGACGACGCGGTGCTGCGCGACCTTCAGGAACGCTTGGTGTACCTGCGCGAGCTGGAAGAAAGGCGCAGCACCATTCTGGAATCGATTGAAAGCCAGGGTAAGTTGACGCCCGAACTAAAAGCCGCGATTGAAAAGGCCGAGAACAAACAAACACTGGAAGACCTGTACCTGCCGTACAAGCCCAAGCGCCGCACCCGTGCGCAAATTGCGCGTGAGGCTGGCTTGCAGCCACTGGCCGATGAAATTTTGAACAACAAACAGGCTGTGCCAGAAGAGCTGGCTGCGGCTTACCTGAATACCGAATATCAAATTAACGACACCAAGGCAGCGCTGGATGGTGCTCGGGATATTTTGGCTGAACAGTTTTCCGAGAATGCAGAATTGCTGGCGTTGTTAAGAAACCGTTTGAAAACCGAGGGGGCAATTCGCGCCGCTGTTGTGCCTGAAAAAGCCACTGAAGCCATCAAGTTCCAGGATTACTTTGAACATCAGGAACCCATAAGCAGCACTGCTTCACACCGCATGTTGGCCATGCTGCGCGGCCGCGAACAGGGCTTTCTGACACTGAAAGTAGATTTGCCTGAAGTGTGGGAAGCCGAGAACCCACGCGCCCCGCACCCTTTTGAATCGGAAATTGCGCGCCTGCACAGCATTGAACGCGACGAAAGCCCGCGCGGCAAATTTTTGAATGAAACATGCCGCTGGACCTGGAAAATAAAACTGGCTAGCACCCTTGAAAGTGAAGTGATCGGCACCCTACGGGATGCAGCACAGGCTGAAGCCATTACCGTGTTTGGTAAAAACCTGAAAGACCTTCTGCTGTCAGCCCCTGCAGGCGGCAAAGCCACCATGGGCCTGGACCCCGGCATACGCACTGGCGTGAAAGTGGCTGTTATCGACAGCACAGGCCAGGTGGTTGAACACGCCACCATTTATCCTCATGAACCCCGCCGCCAATGGAATGAATCCATCGCCTTGCTGGCTGCGCTTTGCATGAAACACAATGTGGAGTTGATCGCGATTGGCAACGGCACCGCCAGCCGGGAAACCGACCAACTGGCAGCCGACCTGTTGGCGCAACATAAAGAACTGAAAGCCACCCGCGTGATGGTGAGCGAGGCAGGCGCCTCGGTTTACTCGGCAAGTGCGCTGGCGTCTGCAGAACTGCCTGACCTGGATGTGAGCATTCGCGGTGCCGTATCTATTGCCCGCCGCCTGCAAGATCCCTTGGCTGAGCTTGTGAAAATTGACCCAAAATCAATTGGTGTAGGCCAATACCAGCACGACGTAGACCAGCGCCAGCTAAGCGGGCGACTGGATGCCGTGGTTGAGGATTGCGTAAACGCAGTGGGTGTAGAGGTGAACACAGCTTCTGAGCAATTGCTTTCGCGCGTGTCGGGTTTGAATGCATCAGTGGCCAAAGCATTGGTTTCATTTAGAAACAGCAACGGCAAATTCAAAAGCCGTGAAGACCTGCGCAAAGTACCGCGCTTGGGCGACAAAACATTCGAACAGGCTGCAGGCTTCCTGCGTATTCATGGCGCGGAGAACCCGCTGGATGCATCGGCAGTTCACCCCGAGGCTTACATTGTTGTTGAAAAAATGGCAGCCAAAGTGAAAAAGCCTGTGGGTAGCCTTGTGGGCAACAGGGACGTTTTGAAAGAACTGAAACCCACTGACTTTGTGGATGAACGTTTTGGCTTGCCCACAGTGCAGGATATTTTGGTAGAACTTGAAAAGCCAGGCCGCGACCCGCGCCCCAGCTTTAAAACTGCCAAATTTGATGACAAGGTACACACCATGGCCGATTTAAAACCAGGCATGACACTGGAAGGCGTGGTCACCAACGTAGCAAACTTTGGCGCCTTTGTAGACATTGGCGTGCATCAGGATGGCTTGGTGCATGTGTCTGCCCTGTCAAACACCTTTGTAAAAGACCCGCACAGCGTGGTGAAAACCGGGCAAATTGTGAAGGTGAAAGTGCTTGAGGTTGATATACCCCGCAAACGGATTTCACTAACCATGAAAATGGGAGACGATGTGCCCAAGGCTGCAGCTGGGCAAAACGCCGGAAGGCAGGTAACGGCTAACCGTGCTGGTGACAGGCGTGGTGGTGGCGGTTCAGCTTCAAATTCGCAACAAGGTGCAGGGTTTGCAAACAATGCGTTTGCGGCGGCTTTTGCGAAGGCGAAAGGCGGGAAGTAATCGGTATTTGCAAAGTTGCATGCCATTGCATTCGTTCGCATCTGCGAAGTCGCTTGCCCTCCTCCGCCTGAAAGCCTTTATTTCCCTTTTTGAAATTCACACTGGCTCACCGAGTTCGGCAAAACAGATGGCCGAATCTCGGTGTCGGCTTGCGGCCGAACGCTGCGTGTGAACTTCAAACGGGCAGGCTTTCTTGAAGGCGGAATGACGGCAATGCGAACTGCGCAAATGCCAGAAACCGGCTGCTGTTTACAGTCGGCCTGAAACACTCTACACACTTGAAAAAGGTACCATATTTCGGTACCATAAAAAAATGAAGCGAAAACACCAACGTACACTAGAACTTATATTCGCCAGACCGACGAGCGCAAACGTTCAGTGGCGGGACATTGAAGGTTTGTTTCAAGAACTGGGCGCGGAAACAAGTGAACGTGAAGGCAGTCGTGTAGCTGTCGTGTTGTTTGGCGAGGTTCGTGTCTTCCACAGACCGCACCCTTCCCCACACACTGATAAAGGTGCTGTAGCTGCCGTTCGCAAATGGCTTGAGCAACACGGAGTTGAACCATGAACATAATGACAGTAGACGGCTATCAAGCCAAAATTGAATACGACGAAGAACTGGATCTTTTTCGGGGTGAAATTCTTGGGCTGAACGGTGGTGCTGACTTCTATGGCAAGAACCCCAAAGAGCTGCGAGCAGAGTTTAGAAAGTCTTTGCAAATTTTTCTTGAAGTTTGCGAGGAAAAAGGCATCGAACCAAGAAGACACTTCTCAGGAAAATTCAATCTCAGAATTCCGCCTGAGTTGCATGAACAACTTGCGATTGCTGCGCAAGCGGAGGGCAAAAGCATCAATATGCTGGCTCAAGAAGCATTGCGTATCCGCATCGGGTCTTGAGCGATATATACAAAAACTTATTTCCTGACCGAAGGCATTGATTCACAAGTTGTACCCCACATAAAAAGCAGGCTAGCTTTGCATTTAAGATGGCGTTCTTTTTCGAGAACACAACGCTGTAACTGGCCATCAGGGGAATTTTATGCCGACACCATCTTTTACTGGCCTGTGGAACAACTACCCGACAGAAGCTTCCCCATGCGATGGGCCTTGGTCAAACCAGTGTTCAATTCGAATGAGTGTTACCTTGAATGCAGAACGATCAATCACCATCAACAAAAACACTTATTCAGAACCCAAGTGCGCGCATGGGCATGCGCGGGGTGCGGAATCTTTAGCAAACTGGTTGTGGAAGCACCACTTGGGAAGACCCAAAATATTCATGGACGGCGCCGAGGCAAAAGCAACACTGCAAGACAAATCGGGAATTATTTTCTTTAAAGACTGTTTCGTGCGCGATGGCGAGACCACCAAGGTTGGCGACCACATTGATTTGTGGGACAAGGGCCTTACGAAAACCTATTCAGACCCAGCCAATAAATCGGCACAAGTTTGGTTTTGGGAACTTTCATGATCAGCCAAGCCAGGGCAGTTGTTTGCATAGCGGCCTTGTGCTTTTCAATTTTCTTTTTTGTAGGTTGCAATAAGCCGCAAGAAAGCACAGCCAACCTTGCAGGCAACACACTTCAACTTGAAAACAAGAATGCGGTGTGTACGGTTATAAGCAACACTGCTGCACACACAAGCAAAACCTACAGCGCGGGTATTCCGTGGCCGTGTCATTTTCACAAAAACAAATCTGGAAAGGTTAGGATAATTCGCAGCGGGCAATACGAATACATGCTGCTTGAATCATCAAAACCAGCAACTGAACATTCGCGCAATTGCGAAACACATTTGAGATCTATTCGCGCACTCGGCGAACAATTGCAGATTTCACAGCATCAGGAAAAAGTAGCGGCTTGCCCACCATTCCAATGGGATGAAGTGCTATTCACCGAACTTTTCGACTAGCACCACCATCCAAAGCGGGGAATTCGATTTGATCAAGGCAGAATGAGTGATACGCAGCTAACCACAGCACACTAGTAATGCGCTACGAATACGAGCACGGCAACTACAGCCGAACTGCATTGCGCTTCGGCGAATCCAGATATTCCTTAGACTGCATTTCAACAATCCTGCTAACCGTGCGGAAAAACTCATGTGCCATGGCACCTTCGGTGTAAAGCTCTTCAGGTTCTACGGCGGCCGACATGATCAACTTAACTTTGTGATCGTATAGAACATCGATAAGCCAAGTGAACCGGCGTGCCTCCGAGGCCATACCCGCGCCCATTTTGGGAACACCACTGAGGATCACGGTTTGAAACTGGCTTGCAATTTCAAGGTAATCGTTTTGTGAGCGGGGGCCACCACACAAGGTAGGAAAATCAAACCACACCACGGAACCTGCGCGCCGCACCGCCTTGATTACGCGCGATTCAATTTGTAATTCAGCGGGTTCATCGGCAACCTCAGCCAAGCGGTTGAAGTCTTCAGCCAGCTGTCGATCTGCGCTTTCATTCAGCGGCATCAGGTAGGTGTTCAGTTGTTCCAATGTGCGGCGGCGGTAATCCACCCCCACATCCACATTGATTACGTCCAGCTGCTTGTTCAACAAGGCAATTGCAGGAAGAAGGCGATCACGGTGCAAACCATCCGGATAGAGGTCGTCAGGTTTGTAATTCGAGGTCATCAAAAAAGTAACGCCGTTGGCAAACAAACCATCGAGCAGGCGATAAAGAATCATGGCGTCTGCAATGTCAGACACATGAAATTCATCAAAGCAAATCAAGCGGTAGCGTTTGGCTATTCGCACAGCCACTTCATCAAGTGGGTCCTGCACACCTTTCAGGTCATCCAGTTCAGCATGAACCCCACGCATGAACTCGTGAAAATGCAAACGCACCTTGCGCTCCACTGTCACCGAGTTGTAAAAACAATCCATCAGAAAACTTTTGCCACGGCCCACCCCACCCCACAGGTACAAGCCCTTGGGCACAGCAGGCCTGTTCAGGAATTTTTTTATCACGCTGCTGCGGGCTTTCTTGTATTCAACAAACTCATCATAAAAAAGCTGCATTCGGTCTACAGCCCTTTGCTGTGCCGCGTCAGGTTGGTAACCACGTTCGGCCAAAGTTTGTGTGTAATATTCCTGAACGTTCACGATGATTAGTTTGAATCAATACAATTAAAAACGGCCGATGAAAAAATTCACCAGCCGTTGTGAGTTAACACTGAACTGAATATTAACCGTTCAGTTGGCGCTTGTCGCAAGCCAACGCAGCTTCTTTGACCACTTCAGACAAACTGGGGTGTGCATGGCAAATGCGCCCAATGTCTTCAGAAGAGGCTTTGAACTCCATGGCCATTACAGCTTCAGCAATCAAATCAGATGCATGGCTGTTGATAATGTGCACGCCCAGAACTTCATCGGTGGTGGCATCCGCCAACACTTTCACAAAGCCTTGGGAGTCGCCCTGCCCCAGCGCACGGCCATTGGCCATGAACGGGAACTGGCCAGCCTTGTACTTACGGCCTTCCTGCTTCAGCTGCTGCTCGGTTTTACCAACCCAAGCCACTTCGGGCGAGGTGTAAATAACCCATGGAATGGTGTCGTAATTACAGTGGCCTGCTTGCCCAGCCATAATTTCCGCAACCATCACGCCTTCTTCCTCAGCCTTGTGCGCCAACATGGCACCGCGAATAACATCGCCAATCGCATAAATACCAGCCACCAAAGTTTGGCAGTGCGCATCCACATCGATTTGGCCACGCTCATTGGTTTTTAAACCAACTGCTTCAAGGTTCAAACCATCGGTGTTGGGCACGCGGCCCACCGACACAATCAACTTGTCGCAATCCAGCTTTTGCGCTGCGCCGTCGGCATCGGTGTAAACCACGGAAACGCCTTTTTTGGTCGCTTTCACTTCACCAATTTTTACGCCCATGTTCATCTTCAAACCTTGCTTGGTGAAGATTTTATGCATTTCCTTGGCAACGCCTTCATCGGCTGCTGCCAGGAAATTGGGCATGGCTTCAAGCACGGTTACATCCGCACCCAAACGGCGCCACACAGAACCCAACTCAAGGCCAATTACGCCAGCACCGATCACACCCAGTTTCTTGGGTACAGCGCCAAATTTCAGGGCGCCTTCGTTGTCACAAATCACTTGATTGTCAACGGCAATACCGGGCAAATGGCGTGCCTTTGAACCCGTGGCAACGATCACCTTTTTGGCCGTAACCTTTTCTTCACCCGTTGCGGTTTTCACGGTGAGTTCGAAACCACCCTCAACCTTGCCAGAAAAACTGGCCCAACCCTTGATGGGCGTGACCTTGTTTTTCTTGAACAAGTACTGAATGCCGCCGGTCATTTTGGTGACGATGTCATCCTTGCGTTTGATCATCTTGGCCACATCCATTTTCGCGCCAGTCACGGTGATGCCGTGGTCTTCCGCGTGGTGGGCAATTTTCTCGAATTCCTCGGAAGAAGCCAGCAAGGCTTTGGAAGGAATACAGCCCACGTTCAGACAAGTGCCGCCCAAGCGTGGCTCGCCTTTTGGATCATCGTAGGCGTTGCCTTCGATACAAGCCACTTTCATGCCCAGTTGGCCAGCGCGGATGGCGGCGATATATCCGCCAGGGCCGGCACCAATCACTACTACATCGTACTGTGTACTCATGAATGTTCCCCTTACAGTTCCAGCAGCAAGCGTGCTGGGTCTTCCAGGGCTTCCTTCATGGCAACCAAGCCGAGCACAGCTTCGCGACCATCAATAATTCTGTGATCGTAGCTCATGGCCAGGTAGTTCATGGGGCGAATAACAATTTCACCGTTCTCAACCACTGCGCGGTCTTTCGTGGCATGTATGCCCAAAATGGCTGACTGGGGTGGGTTGATAATCGGTGTAGACAACATTGAACCAAACACGCCGCCGTTGGAAATCGAGAATGTACCGCCCGTGAGGTCATCCAGGCTCAGCTTGCCGTCTTTGGCTTTCTGACCAAATTCAGCAATTTTCATTTCGATGTCGGCAATGCTCATTTGATCCGCGTTGCGAATAATGGGCACGACCAAACCACGAGGGGAACCCACAGCAATACCGATGTCGAAATAGCCGTGATACACAATGTCGTTGCCATCTACTGATGCGTTCAGCACTGGGTACTTTTTCAGGGCTGCCACAGCGGCCTTGACGAAGAAGCCCATGAAGCCAAGCTTGGCGCCATGTTCTTTTTCAAATTTGTCTTTGTACTTGTTGCGCAAGTCCATCACCGGCTTCATGTTCACTTCGTTGAAAGTGGTCAGAATGGCATTGGTTTGCTGCGACTGAACCAAACGTTCTGCAACGCGGGCACGCAGGCGGCTCATTGGAACGCGCTGCTCGGGACGGCCTTCAATCAATGTTGACGGATCAAGTGGTGCCTTCACTTCAGGCAACAGGCTGACTGGCTTGGCTGCTGGGGCAGCGGGTGCAGCAGCAGGCTTGGCGGCTGGTGCTGCCGGGGCATTCAATGCACCAATAACATCGCCTTTGGTAATACGGCCATCTTTGCCAGAACCTGCAACTTGAGCGGCGCTAAGGTTATTTTCAGCCATCATTTTGGCTGCAGCAGGCATTGCAACAGCGCCACTTACACTGGCTGAAGGGGCTGGGGCTGAAGCAGTCGCTGCAGCAGGAGCCACTGCGGCAGGTGCTGGGGCAGCGGCTGGTGCGCTAGCGCCAGCGGTGGCCTCTGTATCAATTTTTGCCAGAACCTGGCCAGCTACAACGGTTGCACCGTCTGCACACAAAATTTCAACGATTACACCAGCAGAAGGTGAAGGCACTTCCAGCACCACCTTGTCGGTTTCTACGTCGATTAGGTTTTCATCACGCTTAACGGCGTCACCTGGTTTTTTGTACCAATTCAACAGCGTTGCTTCGGCGACAGATTCGGACAATTGTGGTACGACCACTTCTACGATTGCCATGGAATATTTTCCTTTTGAATTCTTTGTTCAAGTGCGGGCGACCACCATGGCCAGCCCGCTTCCTGTGTTTATTTCGTAACTACGAAACCCTTGAGCTTGCCAAATGCCGCATCGATCAGCGCTTTCTGCTGTTCGTTGTGCTTGGCGTAATAGCCCACGGCCGGAGAAGCTGAAGCCGGACGCCCCGCGTAACCCATACGCTGCCCTTCGGACAGGTTTTCCAGCACGTTGTGCTGGATCTGGAACCAGGGTCCCTGGTTTTGCGGTTCATCCTGGCACCACACCACATCTGTCACATTGGGGTACTTGCGCAGTTCTGTGCTAAGCGACTTGTGCGGGAATGGATAAAGCTGCTCGATTCGTACAATTGCAACATCTTTGATATTGCGCTCGCGACGTGCAGCGACCAGATCGTAGTAAACGCGACCGGAACAAAGCACCACACGTTTGACCTTGCTGGCCTCCAGATCACCCTGGTCACCAATCACTGTCTGGAAATGGCCTTTGGACAGGTCTTGCAAAGAAGACGTGGCTTCCTTGTGACGCAACAAAGACTTCGGCGTCATGATGATCAGTGGCTTGCGGAACAAGCGGATCATCTGGCGACGCAGCAGGTGGAAAATTTGTGCCGGCGTGGTGGGCTGGCAAACCTGCATATTGTTTTCGGCGCACAGTTGCAAATAACGTTCAATGCGCGCTGAAGAATGCTCTGGACCTTGTCCTTCGTAGCCGTGGGGCAACATCATGACCAAGCCTGAAGCACGACCCCACTTCACTTCACCTGAAGAAATGAACTGGTCAATAACCACTTGGGCACCGTTGGCAAAATCGCCGAACTGGGCTTCCCAAATAACCAGGGTATTGGGTTCTGCAGTGGAGTAACCGTATTCAAAACCGAGCACAGCCTCCTCAGACAGCACAGAGTCGATTACAGTGAATGGTGCCTGCCCTTCGGAAATGTTTTCCAGAGGAATGTATGTTCCTTCATTCCACTTTTCACGGCCTTGATGGTGCAAAACTGCGTGGCGGTGTGTGAAAGTACCGCGACCACAGTCCTGACCGGTAATACGCACTGCATAGCCAGAAGACACCAACGATGCGAATGCAAGGTGTTCGCCCATGCCCCAGTCGAGCAGGGTTTCACCCTGACCCATAGCAGCACGGTCGGCAATCACTTTTTGCACCAAGGGGTGAACCTTGAAGTTGTCGGGTACAGTTGTAATGCGTTCGGACAAGCGCTTGATTTCGGAAATAGGCACGGATGTATCTGCGGCATCTGTCCACTTCTTGTTCAGGTAGGGTGACCAATCGACTGCAAACTTGCTCTTGTAGTTTGTCAGCACGGGGTCTGCGCGGTTGTGCTTGCCCTCATCCATGGCAGCACGGAAATCGGCCACCAACTTTTCTGCGCCATCGTTGGTCAAAATACCTTGCATCACCAGGCGCTCGGCATACAGAGCACGTGTACCTGGGTGCTGACCAATTTTCTTGTACATCAAGGGCTGGGTAACAGCCGGAGTGTCTTGCTCGTTGTGGCCCAGTTTGCGGAAACAAACAATATCGATTACCACGTCCTGCTGGAATGCCATGCGGAAATCGAGCGCCAACTGGGTTACGAAAATAACCGCTTCCGGATCATCGCCATTCACGTGGAACACCGGGGCTTCGATCATTTTGACCACATCGGAGCAGTACAGCGTGGAGCGGCTGTCGCGAGGATCAGAAGTGGTAAAACCGATTTGGTTGTTGATCACAATGTGAACCGTACCACCTGTGCCGTAGCCACGGGTGTGTACCAGGTTCAAGGTTTCCATCACAACACCCTGGCCTGCGAAAGCAGCGTCGCCGTGTACCAGCACCGGCAACACCTGCTTGCCTTCCTTGTCGCCACGGCGTTCCTGACGGGCCTTCACCGAACCCTCTACCACTGGGTTAACAATTTCAAGGTGAGATGGGTTGAACGCCAGAGACAAGTGCATGGGGCCACCGGGGGTGGTCACATCCGATGAAAAGCCCTGGTGATATTTCACGTCACCGGCTGGCAGGTCATCCGCATGCTTGCCTTCAAATTCTTCAAACAACTGGCTTGGGCTTTTGCCCAAAATATTCACCAACACGTTCAAACGACCGCGGTGAGCCATGCCGATAATGGTTTCTTGCACGCCTGTAGCGCCGCCCCGCTGAATCACGTGATCCAGCGCCGCGATAAATGATTCGCCGCCTTCAAGCGAAAAACGCTTCTGGCCCACATAACGGGTGTGCAGGTAGCGCTCCAGGCCCTCGGCCGCTGTAAGACGCTCGAGAATGTGTAACTTTTCTTCAGCCGACAATTGAGCTGTGCCCAGGCTGGTTTCCATGCGTTCTTGCAACCAGCGCTTTTGGGCTGGGTCGCTGATGTGCATGTATTCAACGCCGATGGAACGGCAATACGTGTCGCGCAAAGCCTTCACGATGTCGCGAAGGGTCATTTGATCCTGACCAAAATACGTATTCGTTGCCGAGAACATGATGTCCATGTCGGCCTCGGTGAGCCCGTAGAAAGCGGGATCCAGTTCAGGGATCTCCGGACGTTCCTGGCGCTTAAGCGGATCAAGGTCTGCAAAACGTGAGCCCAGGAAGCGATAGGCAGCCACGATGGACTGTACATGCACCTGCTTTTTGGCCACTTCCAGGTCGGCAGATTGGATCTGCGGCTGCAAGAAGCCTTTTTTGGCACGTTGGGCAAAAGATTGAACCACAGGCGCATGGGCTACGTCTTTCTCGTTCACGTCGCCGTGAGCGGAAGGCACCATTTGCATTTGGTCAAAGTAGGCGCGCCATTTGTCTGGCACGGATCCTGGGTTGTCCAGGTACGCCTCGTACATTTCTTCGACATAGGGCGCATTGCCCCCGAACAAATACGAGTTTTGTTGAAATGATCGCATCATTTGCGCTTCACCTTTTTCCGAGTTTCTCGTTTCAAAGATGTGGGGTTCGGACTCGACCTTGGCTATTGCCATCGGACCGAATCCCTACACACGTGGGTTAAACCGCACTCCCCGTCTGGTTTGTGGAGCTCCTGCCCCTAACCAGATAGCAAAAAGCAGCCAAAAGCTGACTGCTTTAAGAGTAAGTACAAAGCATAGCAGATTAGAGACGTGGCACTAAAACGATCTGAGCAGGCAGACAAAAATATGTGGTTTTCAGGAAACGAATGATTGAGACGGCAAATAAAATCCACCTATCAGAGTGAACCCCCCTCAGTATGGGGATCACTCTGTTAAGGATCCCACGGAAGATAAGTCGAAATCCAATGGGGGATAAGGCAAATGGCAATCAAGAAGTATCGCGGTATTGAAATGGACTCCAACCAAATCGAACTTGCAAAAAACCTGGATGCTGTGAATGACCTTATCGACGAGCTGCGCGATCTGCAATCGATCTGGAACAACCTGAGCCTGTTGGGCGAGCTGACACAAGTTGGTGGCGACATAGGGGAAACACGCGAGCATTTTCAGCAATTGGCAGCGGATTTAAGTATTTTTCTGGTGCAAAAATCAACGCATCAAACCGTTGAATTGCTAACTGCCCGCGCACAAAACTCCATCGATATTCTCGTTAGAAATCTTTACGAACGAACTGCAGATATTGGTTTTCTGGCAACCGACCCAGTATTTGCCCAGTATTGCCTGGAGGCTGACGAGTCGCCGTTAAACGATGAATCCAAAAAACATATACAAAACAGAATGAGGAGCTACACGGCCAATTACTCGGTGTACAAGAACGTTGTTTTAACAGACAGCGATGGTTATGTAATTGCCGACATGCAAGGTGAACTCAGTACTGGCGAAGATTTAACGTGGGTTAAACAGAAAGTAGGACAATCCAGGCAATACGCCGAAGCCTTTCAACCTTTGCAATCGAGCAGCAGAACAGATGAACTGGTTTATGCCTGGAAAATTACTGCGGCCGGCCAAACCACGGGATATATTGCGCTGGTGTTTAATCTGGAAGAAGAAAGTAACGCCCTGTTTTCAAAGGTACTTGGCACCAACCCTTCAAGTGCAGCACTGGAATGGCGAGTGTGTGGGGTGACCGATGCGTCAGGCAAAGTGCTGATATCAAGCAACTCACGGTATGTGGGGCCAGGCCAAATCGTGAGGCTGGGTAACGGGGCGGACTGGGGCGTTATACAAATTGGTCCAGTGGCTTATCTTTGCGGTGTGCGCAGCACAAGAGGTTATCAAGGCTACGCGGGCCCTGGCTGGAAAGGGTTTTGCCTGGTACCGCTAGGCCATGCCTTTAGACAAGAGGTGACTGAAGACAGAAACAAGCTTCCACTGCTTGATCCGAATGAGGGCTTGATCGACAGCAAAATTTCAGGTTTTCAAAACCAGGCCACGCAGATTCAACGGCAGTTAAACCGCAGCATATGGAACGGCAACATGGCCCAGCGCACCAGCTCGTCTGCGCTGGGGAGTTCGTTCAGCAAAACACTTTTATGGGAAATCAGCCGCGCTGGTGAGAGAACAAAAAACTTGCTCACCGAGTCGCTGGGTAATCTTGTAAAGTCGGAAATATTGGCGCACCAAAACGAGCAACAAATTCATGCCATGCTGGCCATGGATTTGATGGACCGAAATCTTTATGAGCGTGCAAACGATTGCCGCTGGTGGGCGCTAAACCCGCGCCTTAGAGATGCACTGTTGTCCTTGGAAAACACCGAAGCCAGGGAAAAAGCTGCTGAATGCCTGAAGCACATCAACAGCCTGTACACCGTTTACACCAATATATTGCTTCTCGATAAAAACGGACATGTGGTGTGCGATAGCGCATCAGAAGTAGAACCGGGCAAACACATTAATGCGGACTGGGTGGGCAAAGCCATGCAGTTAAAAAACCAAACGCAATATTGTGTTTCCAACTTTGAAAAATCTGACCTGTACCACGATCGCCCCACCTACATTTATTGCGCGGCTGTGTTTGACAATCCAGATAACCCCTCCCGATGCCTTGGTGCAGTGGCACTGGTATTTGACAGTGAACCGCAGTTTGAGGCGATTCTGAATGAATCAATGGGTGACAGCAAGCACAAGGCATTTGCATTTATTGTGGATGAGAAACAGCAAATTATTTCTTCAACAACCAACCAGTTTTCAGACAACGGGAGGCTGACTTTACCGGTTCCACGCGACGGCAAGTTCGTAAAACAGGCAACACAGATAGGCTATCTGGACTTTGAAGGAAAGTTGATCGCTTATGGTTTGAGCAATTCTGGCAATTATCGCGAATACAAAAGCGACTCCGATGCTTATAAAAATAATTTGACATGCCTTTACGGCATGGAAATTGGTACTTTGATACGGGATGAAAAATTGGCGGGAGAAATCAGCTTTGACGAGTTCCGCCAGGCAAACAACAAGGAACAGCTGGCGGATATTGCCTCCTTCAGGATCGGCAATTACTGGTGTGGAATTGACACCGAGGATGTTGTTGAAGCCTTTCTTTGCAAGCAAATTGCAAGCATGCCAAACTCACCAGCGTGGATAGTAGGAAGTACATTGCATCAAAAGCAGGCGGTGACAATTGTAGATTTGTCAGAACTTCTTGGCTGCGACACTGACCTGCCAAATAAAAAAGACCGTCAGCAAATGATTCTTCTAAAAACCAAGGCGCAGGGCGCTCAAATAGCCTTGGCTGTTGATGAGTTGGGCGAAATTCCCAGCTTGCCCATGTCCGCTATTCATGAATCGGAGAGCTTGCGGGATCAGGGTGGAATTATCCAGGGACTGATTAAAACATCAGACAATGTCTTGTTGCTGCTGAACAGCGATCATTTGTTGAACAGGCTAAATACAAGCGAAAAAAAACCCCTTGTGTGAACAAGGGGTTTTTGAGAACCAAGCAGCGCTGAATTAACGCTGGTCGATTGGCTTTACGTTGCGGTGCGCCGCACCATTGAATAATTGACGTGGGCGACCAATTTTGTACTCGGGGTCTGCGATCATTTCGTTCAACTGAGCGATCCAGCCCACAGTGCGGGCCAACGCGAAGATGGCCGTAAACAATGGCACTGGAATGCCGATCGCCTTCTGAACAATGCCTGAGTAGAAGTCCACGTTCGGGTACAACTTGCGCTTTACAAAGTATTCGTCTTCCAGCGCAATTTTTTCCAAAGCCATTGCAATCTTGAACAGTGGGTCGTCGTGCAGGCCCAACTCGTTCAGCACTTCGTGGCAGGTTTCACGCATCAACTTGGCACGTGGGTCGTAGTTTTTGTACACACGGTGGCCAAAGCCCATCAAGCGAACGCCTGAATCCTTGTCTTTTACCTTGGCGATGAACTCGCCAATTTTCTCAACGCCACCATTTGCCTGAATTTCAGTCAGCATATTCAAGCATGCTTCGTTAGCACCACCATGGGATGGGCCCCACAAGCACGCTACACCCGCAGCAATCGCAGCAAATGGATTGGTACCAGAAGAGGCACACAGGCGAACAGTTGATGTCGATGCATTTTGCTCGTGATCAGCATGCAAAATAAAGATACGATCCATGGCGCGTACCAGCACATCGTTCACCTTGTACTCTTCACAAGGGTTACCAAACATCATGCGCATGAAGTTGGCGGTGTAGCTGAGCTCATTTTTTGGATAAATATTTGGTGCACCAATGCCATATTTATAAGCCATAGCCACCAGGGTTGGCATTTTCGCAATCAAGCGGATCGCAGAAATGTCTCGCTGGTTTTTGTCCAGCAGGTTCATGGAGTCGGGATAGAAGGCAGACATGCCGCCCACCAAACCAGTCATCACGGCCATGGGGTGCGCATCACGGCGGAAGCCACGCAGGAAAAAGTTCATCTGCTCATTCACCATGGTGTGCTTGGTCACCAGGTCATCAAACGTTTTTTTCTGCCCTACATTGGGCAGCTCACCGTTCAGCAACAAGTAGCACACATCCATGAAGTCGCAGTTCTGCGCCAGTTGCTCAATGGGGTAGCCGCGGTAAAGCAACTCGCCCTTGTCGCCGTCGATGTACGTAATGGATGAATTGCAAGATGCAGTGGACAAGAAGCCCGGATCGTATGTGAATTTACCAGTGGATCCATACAGCTTGCGGATGTCGATCACATCGGGACCAATGGTGCCTTTGTGAATGGGAAATTCTACCGAGGGGGTGCCGTCTGAAAAAGACAGCGTGGCCTTGTGTTCTGTGCTCATCGGATTTCCTTCTAATGGGATTGAAATTAAAGTTCTCGCATCATCTGGATTACCTTGCGCACATCAGGTGTATCCAGATCCCCTTCCGGCTCTTTTCTGCCAAGGAAAAGGTCAAGCAGAACGTTATCAACCTCTTCAAACAACAGGGTTAGCGCCTGTACGTCATCATTGGTCAATTCCATTTCGTGCTTGTCGAAAAATCGTTCGATTATCAGGTCGTTTTCCAATAAACCGCGCCTAGCGCGCCAGCGCAAACGGGCGCGTTGCTTTGGATCCGCCTGATGACTCTGATTAGACATAAACTACAACAAAAAAAACGGGGTTTTGCAGTGCACAACCCCGATTTGAATAAAAAAATCCGAACAAGGGTTCTAGACTGCGCGACGCACCATCAATTCCTTGATCTTGCCAATGGCTTTGGTGGGGTTCAAACCCTTCGGGCAAACATCCACACAGTTCATGATGGTGTGACAACGGAACAAACGGTATGGATCTTCCAGGTTGTCCAAACGCTCACCGGTAGTTTGATCGCGGCTGTCCGCAATGAAACGATAGGCTTGCAACAAACCGGCTGGACCCACGAACTTGTCAGGGTTCCACCAGAATGAAGGACAGCTGGTGGAACAGCACGCACACAAAATGCATTCGTACAGACCATCCAGTTCTTCGCGCTCTTCGGGCGACTGCAAGCGTTCCTTTTCAGGAGGTGGCGTGTCGTTAACCAAATAAGGCTTGATGGAATGGTACTGCTTGAAAAACTGGGTCATGTCCACGATCAAGTCGCGCACCACGGGCAAACCGGGCAGCGGCTTCAATACGATGGGCTGTTTCAGGTCGCGCAGGTTGGTAATACAGGCCAGCCCGTTTTTACCGTTGATGTTCATGGCATCGGAGCCACAAACACCTTCACGGCATGAACGGCGGTAGGCCAGTGATTCATCCACATCGCTCTTGATACGCATCAACGCGTCAAGCAGCATTTTGTCGGTTGGCTGAAGCTCGACTTCCAGCTTTTGCATTTTTGGCGCTTCCCCGGTGTCGGGGTCGTAGCGGTAAATTTCAAAACGTACGGTTCTCTTTTCGCTCATTTTCTGTACCTCGTAACCTTGATTAGAACGTCCGCTTTTTGGGCTGGAAAGTTTCAACTGTCATTGGCTTCAAGTTCACTGGCTTGTAGTCCAGACGGTTGCCTTCGGAATACCACAAGCTGTGACGCATCCACTTGTCATCATCGCGCTCGGGGAAGTCGCGGTGGGCGTGTGCGCCACGGCTTTCTTCACGAGCTGCGGCAGACACCATGGTGGCCTTGGCAGTTTCCTGCAGGTTAGCCAATTCCAGGGCTTCCACCAGTGCGGTGTTGAACACTTTGGATTTATCTTTCAAGTGAATGTGCTCTGCTTGCTTGGCCAGATCATTAATCTTGGTTACGCCAGCCTGCATCAGTTCGGTGGTGCGGAATACGCCGCAGTGGTACTGCATGCCCTTACGGATTGCATCGGCAACCACACGGGTATTTTCACCGCTGGTGGATGTCATCAGCTTGTCCACGCGCGCCATGGTTTGGTCTGTACCATCTGCTGGCAGTTCCTTGTGGCTGCGGGCCTTCAGGTTGCTGTTCACGATGTGGTTACCCGCTGCGCGACCGAACACGATCAGGTCGAGCAAGGAGTTGGTACCCAAGCGGTTTGCACCATGCACGGATACGCAAGCACATTCGCCGATGGCATACATGCCGTTGATGATTTCGCTGGGGCCACCCGGTACTTTGGGTGCAACTACCTGGCCATACACGTTGGTTGGAATACCGCCCATTTGATAGTGAATGGTGGGTACAACTGGAATAGGCTCTTTGATTGGGTCTACGTTGGCAAACTTGATCGCGATTTCGCGAATCGAGGGCAAACGTTTCATGATTGTGTCGGCACCCAGGTGGTCGAGCTTCAACAACACGTAATCCTTGTTGGGGCCACAACCACGACCTTCCTTGATTTCCTGGTCCATTGAACGTGATACGAAGTCACGTGGGGCCAGGTCTTTCAGGGTTGGCGCGTAGCGTTCCATGAAACGCTCACCTTCGCTGTTCAGCAAAATACCGCCTTCACCGCGAACACCTTCTGTGACCAGCACACCGGCACCTGCAACGCCTGTGGGGTGGAACTGCCAGAATTCCATGTCTTCCAAAGGAATACCTGCACGTGCAGCCATGCCCATGCCGTCGCCTGTGTTAATAAAGGCGTTGGTGGACGCATCCCAGATGCGGCCAGCACCACCGGTGGCAAACACGGTGGTTTTGGCTTCCAGAACCATGATTTCGCCGGTTTCCATTTCAAGGGCGGTCACGCCTACTACGTCACCATCTGCATCGCGAATGATGTCAAGCGCCATCCACTCCACGAAGAACTGGGTACGCGCGCGTACATTGCGCTGATACAGGGTGTGCAACAGGGCGTGGCCTGTACGGTCGGCAGCTGCGCAAGCGCGCTGCACCGGCTTTTCACCGAAGTTGGCGGTGTGGCCACCGAATGGGCGCTGATAAATGGTGCCATCGGGGTTGCGGTCGAAAGGCATGCCAAAGTGTTCAAGTTCATAAACAACCTTGGGGGCTTCACGACACATGAATTCAATTGCATCCTGGTCGCCCAGGTAATCGGAACCTTTTACTGTGTCGAACATGTGCCAGTACCAGCTGTCGTCAGACATATTGCCCAACGATGCGCCGATACCACCTTGCGCGGCCACTGTGTGTGAGCGCGTAGGGAATACTTTGGACAGCACGGCTACATTCAGACCAGCCTCTGCCAATTGGAGTGAACAACGCATACCCGCGCCACCCGCACCTACGATTACCGCGTCGAATTTGCGACGTGGAAGGGAAGTTTTAACTGCAGTCACTTTTAGACCCTCCAGAGAATGTCAGCAGCGTAACCGGCTGCACCAAGCAACCACAACGCTGTAAAAACTTGCAATGTAAGACGAATGCCGGTGGGCTTTACGTAGTCCATCCAGATGTCGCGAATACCAATGTAAGCGTGATAGCACAGTGACAAGATGGCCAACAGTGCAAGAATTTTGCCCAAGGGGAATGAGAGCACAGTGAAATTGAAGAAACCAACCCACTTCACGTAGTCGAGATCGGGGGTGAAGAGCACAGCCAGAAACAGTCCGATTGTATACAGGGCCATGATCACCGCAGTGATGCGCTGCGCAACCCATTCTTTCAAGCCGTAATGCGCGCCAACCACCAAGCGCTTGGAACCAATGTTGTTAGCCATGATTAAAATACTCCGAACAGTTTCAGACCGAACAAGGCGGTAAGGCTTAAGCTGACTGCAAACACGATGCCTGCGCTTTTACTGGCAGCATATTTCTCGGTACCTACGTGCATATCGAGTACCAGGTAACGAATGCCTGCCGCGAAATGGTGCAGGTAGGACCAGATCAAACCCAGAAGCACAATTTTGACCAGCGGGCTACTGACCAGAGATTGCATTTCCAGGAAAGTGAGTTCAGAGGTAATGCTTTTGTCGAAAAGCGGCAGAAGGATGACTGGAAGCGCCAAAAACAACACCGCGCCGCTGACGCGATGCAAAATTGACAGCTTGCCGGCCAGTGGTAACCTGTACTTCAGAATTTGTGTGACATGAATATTCCGGTAAACCGGACGTTTCTTCGCAACAGTGTTTGACATGCTCGTGTTCTTGTAAAAGTGATTGGAAATCGGGCTTTTGCCCTTGGCCTTTCGGCCTTAATCCTTTAAAAAAACCAATATCGGACAACGATATATTTTGAACCAAATCGGGCCAGGGTTAAAGCGGGAAGTTTTTGATTTTTTGCACCAAGCCGTTCAAATGCATTGTTTTGCCCGCCAAAGACTTGTATCAATTCAATACAATTCATTCCTGTACGAGAATTTGTCAGTTAAATACCAACCCCGGCGAAGCTCAACAGGCTGGTCAGCATACGTCATTGACAGCCGCTCGACCAGCAGCAAAGGTGTACCAACTTCGACCTGCAAAATGGCCGAATGCTCTGGCTGGGCGCTAACTGCCTTTATATGCTCTTTGGCGCGTAGCATACGGACATTGAAGCTGCTTTCCAGGAAACCATACAGGGTCGAATCCCACTGCTGAAGGCGCTCAAGGGTGAGCCCTTTGTACTGGGAGGCTGGCAACCAGATTTCATCGAAAATGCGAGGTACGCCATCGAACCGCATGACCCGCTTGACTACAAAAACAGCGTCGCTGGGCTTGATGTCGAGCAACTTGGCAATTTGGGAGCTGGCTCGAACCCGCTCCACCGAAAGATAAGTGGACTTGGGTTTGACGCCGGGTTCTTCATCTGCAGCCAGGCGCAAAAAACGGTATTCAGATTTGGCCTCGTTGTGGGTGGCTACAAAAGTGCCCCTGCCCTGCTTTCGATCCACCAAATTTTCAGCGGCAAGTTCATCAATTGCTTTGCGAACGGTGCCCTGGCTTACTCCGTAACGGGCGGCAAGTTCGGTTTCGGACGGAATTAGCTCACCGGGCTTCCATTCGCCCTCTTGAAGGCTTTTAAGCAGCAAACCCTTGATTTGCTGATAAAGCGGGCTGAATGTGGGGTTAACGGGTTGCAAATTGTGTCTCGGTGCTGTTTTCAGATTATTGTATATCTTATATCTTATAGAGGACTTTTAAAAGTTAAACCCCTCTAAACAACCAAGTTAGTCAACAAGCCGTCAGCGTTTGGCGCTAAACTGTTGCCTTCGATTTTTAATCATTTGGAGTGTTTGACATGACCAAACCCGCAATGCGAGTTGCCGTTACAGGCGCTGCCGGCCAAATTGGCTACAGCTTGTTGTTCCGTATCGCCAATGGCGACATGCTGGGCAAAGACCAGCCCGTGATTTTGCAGTTGCTGGACATTACCCCTGCCCTGCCCGCAGTAAAAGGTGTGGTCATGGAACTGGAAGACTGTGCATTCCCGCTGCTGCAAGGCGTGGTAATTACTGACGACCCAGCTACTGCATTCAAAGACGTTGATGTTGCGCTGTTGGTTGGCGCACGCCCACGCAGCAAAGGCATGGAGCGCAAAGACCTGCTGGAAGCCAACGGTGCAATTTTCACCGTGCAGGGTAAAGCACTGAATGACAACGCCAAGCGTAACGTGAAAGTGCTGGTTGTGGGCAACCCCGCCAACACCAACGCTTACATTGCCCAGCAGTCTGCCCCCGACCTGGACCCGAACTGCTTTACTTCCATGCTTCGCCTGGACCACAACCGTGCATTGAGCCAAATTGCAGCCAAAACTGGCAAGCCTGTGGCCAAGATTGAGAAGCTGTGTGTGTGGGGCAACCACTCACCCACCATGTATGCTGACTACCGTTTTGCAACAATCGACGGTGCTTCTGTAAAAGACATGATCAACGACCAGGAATGGAATGCCAACACCTTCTTGCCAACAGTGGGCAAGCGCGGTGCCGCAATTATTGAAGCACGCGGCCTTTCCTCTGCTGCATCGGCCGCCAACGCGGCAATCGACCATGTACGCGACTGGGTACTGGGCACCAATGGCAAGTGGGTGACCATGGGTATTCCTTCCGATGGTTCTTACGGCATTCCTGAGAAAACCCAATTCGGTTTCCCGGTAACCTGTGCCAACGGCAAGTTTGAAATTGTGAAGGGCCTGGAAATTGACGCATTCAGCCAGGAACGCATCAACATCACCCTGAACGAACTGATGGAAGAGCGCGAAGGCGTGAAGCACTTGCTGGGCAAGTAATTCACAAGCAATTCGTGATAAAAAGGCCAGCAGTGATGCTGGCTTTTTTTATTTGCATTTGAAAAAACACTGCGAAGGATTTCTGCGTGAAAAAGCACAACCTGGATTTGGCAACAATTTCTACCATTTTGTACAGCGAAGACCATGCGCAAATGAATTTGCCAGTGTGTGACCACTACACAGGTCGCCCAAAGTACTTCGACAAAGCATTGCAGATACGTGCGGAAATTGGGGCCTGCTTCGACATTACACTGGATTTGGAAGATGGCGCGGTGGTGGGCCAGGTGACAGAAATTGCCACCTGGGCAGCACAAAGCCTTGTCGATTTTTCAGCCCGCTACGGCAGTGAAACACGCCGACCAGGCGTTAGGCTACACCCCGTACAAGACCCAGCATTTGAGCAGGAATTGCCGATTATTCTGCGCGAGGGCGTACCCTTGCCTGCTTACTTAATGCTGCCCAAGCCGGAAAACCTGGATGATGTAAAACTGGCCGTAAGCCGCATTCGCGAGCAGTGTGCAAAGGCTGGCGTTGAACCGCCCCCCTTGCATGTGCTGATTGAAACCCATGGTGCTTTGGCTGCGGTACACAATATTGCAGGGCTTGAGCAAGTGGAGTCACTCTCATTTGGCATCATGGATTTCATTTCAGGTCACCGAAGCGCGATTCCCAAAACAGCGCTTAATTCACCCGGGCAATTTGAAAACCCGCTGGTGCGCCGTGCAAAGCTGGAAATTTCTGCCGCCTGCCATCGTTTTGGCAAGGTGCCCTCACACAACGTAACCCGCAATATTCGACAACCCGAAATGGCGGCAGAGGATGCAAAGCGTGCCAAACGCGACTTCGGCTTTACGCGCATGTGGAGCATTCACCCGGATCAAATTGTGCACATTGTATCCGCCATGTTACCCACGGATTCTGAAGTGGACGAGGCGGTGCTGGTGTTGACTGAAGCACAGAAAGCGGAATGGGGCCCCATTCAAATTAAAGGCGAATTACACGACAGGGCGAGTTATCGATACTATTTCGAAGTCTTGAAAACTCGAGCAACCACCTTGTAAGTTAAATCACACAACAGTGCCAATCAGTGCCTGAGCATCATGAAAATCCTGCACACTGGGAGCAGAGACTAACTGGCTAAATATATCGGAGGAAACTCTGGGAATATAGCTTCCGTCAGATGGCACCCAACTCACAGCACCCAACTCAAAACCCGCCGAAATACGACCTAAAACACTTTTAAGAAGTGCCCCTCCGTATTTGCACACAAGGTTTTCATTAAAAGCATAATTTTGATTGTAATGGGCGGGGAAAGTTGCTTTTGCGATAAACGGGCCAGCATCAAACCGTTCAGAGTCGATTAGGTGGACACTGGCAGTCAAAAATGTATTTTTCTGCAGAAGATCGACTGCAATTGGCGTTGCCCCCCGGTTGGAAAACAAATCACCCGGATGCATGTTGATAACCCATCTGAAATGTTCAATAACTTCTATGGGCAAACGATACGGAAAACCGGCAATAATCAACACATCGAGTTTAGGCCAGGACAATACCTTTTCAACCATGTCAGAACGGCTCTTGAAGCAGGATAATTCCGGGAGCCCATCATTCCTGTACTGATTAAATGCATCACTGTAACGAAAGTTTTCGCCAGCAAAGGCGTGAACAAACTCTACCTCACTACCAGCAAGGTTGTAGCAGTCTAGAGAACAACCAAAATACGCACCTTGTAATACTTCAGAACTCATATTGACCTCTTGGTAACACCTCTCGTCAATCCAACCAATTATTAGATTGATTTCTGTGACACAAAAGCCTGCTTTTCCAGGCTACCCACAACAACCACCCCGAGTGGTCGATTAACGGCTGCAAAATTGAATCGCCGTATTTCAAAGGCAGGAATTTGATCCAGACCTAGCGTGCTAAAAGTTATAAAGAAGATCATAGAGCGATCACACGATGGGCTTTGTGTCACTGAATTGACAGGGTTGAAACTGTGAAACGAAATTTGATTCGGCTGAGATGAATTCCTGAAGCGTGACCGAGTTCATCAAGCGAACAATCTGTCGCTCCGAAGCATTGGAATTTTCAGGCTCTGGAACCTGAATTGAGTAGACCTCTTTTGACGAAGCGCATTCAGATATCTCCAGCAAAAGACGATTTAGATTGACCTTGAACCTTGCTTGATAATCGATTTTGAAATTGAGTAGTATCAGCGCCTCTCCGGGGCTGTTGACCTGAACATTCAGTACATCTTTTTGATTACAAATGGCTCGTACCAAACTTAAAGCGAGCGTTACGCTTGAAGCTCCCTGAGTCTCGCAGATCAAATTGATTGTATTCATCGTTCACAAATCCCTCTGGTTGTCTGATTTGTGTCGATTTTGAAAATTCAGTTCAATAAATCATGAAAAACAAGCATTGTGGTCAGCAATTGCCCTTTTTGGCCTGGCCAGGTGGACAGAAGCCGCCACCATGACCACCGCCATTGGGATCAATAACCACAGAGCCTGACGGCGTGTAAAGTGCACAACTGCTCAACACGACGATGAGAGACAACACAGAGACTACTTTTTTCATGAAATTTCCTGCTTGTAGTGAGTTCATCGAACCAAGTGCTTGGCGCGCACAATATACCAAGTTCAATGGGTTAATTGATACTCCACTTAACGGGTATGCGTTAGCTGTGTTGACTGAAAAGCAGAGTTAACTATTTGTGGACCTTAAACCTGGGGTACGGGACGACCGGTCAGTTCGAAATAGCCGAAACCCAGAAGGCCTAAAAAGAACGCGGCTATGGGGGGAATAACAATTAACCAAAAATAAACCCATGACAACACAAACCAGTAACGTGGGCTGTCCTGGCGCAAATCATAAGCCTTTCTGCGGCGGGCAAACCAGTTGCAGGCCGTCAGTTGGGCGATCCACAAAGTAAGGTAGTAGCGAAATGGAAAATGATTAAACAACTCGTCGTCCCCATCATTGAAGTGAGGCTGGCGAAAGTACTTGGTCACAATGTGCTTGGGTACTGCGTACGACAAAAGAAACGTAGCAACCGGGAGGGATAGGCAGGTGTAAACCGCGTAAATTAAACCATAGTGCGATATCAGTGAAACCAAATAATCGAACGTCAATTGCACCACCTATTTAAAATTCTTCCGTCCTTCAAATTCAGGAAATCACCATTGACCTGAAATCTCCAATTCAACAGGGCTTCACCAACGGCTTTACCCCCATACGCACTACCCGCACTAATCACAATTGCCCCAACCCATCCGACTGGTGTTGCCATTGACGCAACAGCAATACCGACAGCAGCGCCTGTTAATAACGAACCCGCAAAGCCACCAATTTCCTTGTACGCGGTTTGCACTTTATCCGTTTGTGGAGTTGCCGACAGCTTTTGGCATGTCAAAGCCCCATCCACCAACACCAAAGCAGCGCCACCAAACTTAGCTGCACCAGCCACCTGTTTAATTCGCTCGGCTGCGCTAATGGTGATTGGATCGGGCCGCAGGCTGTTTGGCACTCCGTTAAATAATGCATCTTTTGTGCCTACACCATTGAATAAAAAACGTTGTGTTGGCCCAAGCCGCCCCTTGATGCGCTTTACCACTTCATCCATTCGGGCATCGTAGTGGTGAAGAATATCCCCACCCCGCCCTGTTTTCAGCAGGCTGGCTTTTTCATTGGCCCAGCGGTTGAAGCTGAGAATGTCACCGTGCAAATGCCGACCTGTCAAGGTGCCGGCTGTGGCGGAACCAATTCCAAGCCCGGTGCCAATGTGCCCCATTACTTCGTTGAAACCCAATACAAAACGCATGGCCTCTACTTCCACAGCGCTGCGGGGAACAATCGTTTCCAAATGCCGCTTTGACCCGGCAAGGCTTGCTTTTTCAACATTCAATTTGGCAAGCAACGCGCTTTGTTGGCTTGCACCCAAGGCACCGCCACGTTGAAGTTGCAAATCAGCCAAATAAATTGCCTTTTGCTGCAAAGGCCTGTGTGCTGCAAATATTTCCGGGTTCAAGGCAAGGTGAAGTGCCACCACTTCTTTTAACAACGGATCAGCCAGGCCAATGCCATACACCTTGCAAAGGGTTTGGGTTAATGAATCATTGGGCTCAGGAAGCCACAAACCAAGTCCTGACGCGTGAATACCGGGAATCGCAGAGGAAGACATGAATAAAATTTCATCAAATTTTCATATGTCTGCAAGCTTAAAAGTTTTCTGCTTTGTTGCCAAAATTGGCGTATTCAGCACACTCTTTGTGGGTAATGGAGAGGAATTCAAACGCATCTACAGACTCAAATACTTTATTTACATAAACAATTTTTGACGAATACAATCAAATTCACCCCCTCTAAAAGCAACACATCAGTTGGCGCAGGAAGATATTTGGTGAATCAAATTGAACGAGTTTATAAAATTGATCGCTTGTTACAAGCCAAGCCCCGATCGGCAATTGAACTTCAGGATGAACTAGAAGTTTCACCCGCAACCCTGAAAAGAGACCTGGAATACATGCGCAGCCGGTTGTATGCGCCAATTGTGTTTGACCGCTCAATTGCCGCCTACAAACTGGATAACTCCCTGCCCGAATCGCACCGATACGCCTTACCCGGCATGTGGTTTTCGGCAGCGGAAATTCATGCACTGCTTGCCTTGCAACACCTGATTCACGAACTTGAACCCAGCGGTTTCATGCAGCCCCACATTCAACCGCTGGCGGCAAGACTGGAAAAGCTGCTGGACGATCAAAAAACAACCAGCGAAACCATTCGAAAGCGCATACACATTATTGGCCTTGGTAAACGCATTCAAAACCCTACCTTCTTTGAAAAAATAGGTTTCTCACTGATCAACCGGTTGCGCTTAAAAATTCGCTACCGGGCACGCAGCACTGCTGAAACCACGCAACGAGAAATATCGCCGCTTCGGCTAATCCACTATCGTGAAAACTGGTACCTGGACGCATGGTGCCATACACGAAATGCAGTTCGAAACTTTTCAGTGGATGCAATTGAACAACTGGAAATACTCGAAATACCCGCCATCCACATTGAACTTGACCCGGCTGAAACCTCGTTTGGAAAAGGGTATGGCATTTTTTCAGGTAAAGAAATCAAAACAGCAAAACTACGCTTCAGCCCCATACGGGCTCGCTGGGTGGCCAATGAACAATGGCACCCCCACCAAAATGGGTCCTTTGACGAAACAGGACACTTTGTTTTAGAACTGCCCTATGCTGACCCCCGTGAATTGACCATGGACATATTGAAACACGGGCCAGACTGCGAAGTAATTCACCCCCCAGAGCTTCGAAAACACGTGTTTGAGCAAATTAAAGCGATGCAAAAAAAATATTCTGGGTGAAAGTTGCAGGATCATGCTGTGAGCTTTTGAAAATATAAAGTACTTGCAATAAATAAAACGTTTTAGAAATGAACCACATCGCGCACATCAATACATCCGCAGAAGGCCAAGCTTCTGAACACCTCTTGGCAGATCATCTTAAAAAGGTATCTGCCTTGGCTGGCATATTTGCGCGTGAGTTCAACAGCCAGGAATGGGCAAGTTTGGCTGGGCTTTGGCATGACCTTGGCAAGTATCGAATAGGATTTCAGCGATACATCAGGCAACAGAATATGCATGACGCAGAGCAAGCCCATATTGAAAACAAAGTTGCAGGCAAAGAAAAAACTCACTCAGCTGCGGGCGCATTGTGGGGCATCCAAAAACTTCCAAAGCCTTTTGGCAACATTTTGGCTTATCTGATTGCAAGCCATCACGCCGGGTTGTACGACTGGACAGATTTGGAGCAAAGACTGAACTCCACCGATAGTCAAAAAGAATTGCAGGAAGCACTAGAAGCAAAAATTCCAAATGAAATCCTTGAAGCAGCCCTTTTCACTCCAGATGGCAAAACAATTCCGGGCAAAAGTGCCGGATTTTCCCTATGGGTCAGAATGCTTTTTTCATGCTTGGTTGACGCTGACTTTCTGGATACCGAATCTTTTTTTGACAGCAGGTTAACAACTCGCAGGCAAGGTTTCCCACACTTGAAAGACATGCTAAGCGCGTTTGATACATACATGCATGAAAAATCCGCACACGCACCCGCAACTCAGGTGAATACAATAAGAGCCCAAATTCTTCACCAATGTAGAGAAAAAGCCAAAATGCCGACTGGGTTTTTCTCGTTGGACGTACCGACAGGCGGTGGAAAAACATTATCCAGCTTGGCTTTTGCGCTTGAGCATGCAAAAAATCACGGAAAAAAGCGAATCATCTACGCAATACCATACACAAGCATTATTGAACAGACAGCTGACGTATTCCGCGACGTATTTAGATCATTAGGAGAAGATGTTTTAATTGAACATCATAGCCAAGCTGAAAGTGAACCTGAACTAGAAACAGCCAAAAGTCGCTTGGCCTGCGAGAACTGGGATGCCCCTTTGGTAGTGACCACCAACGTGCAACTCTTTGAATCTCTATTTGCAGCAAAAACATCGAGATGCAGAAAACTGCATAATTTAGTGGACAGCATAATTATTCTGGACGAGGCACAGCAACTGCCAACACAATTTCTGCAACCAATTTTGGATTGCTTGAATTTGCTTGTTAAGCATTATGGTGTCAGTGTCGTATTGTGCACAGCCACACAGCCAACGCTCAGCAGTACTACTTACTTTGATGCACGAAAAAATCTCAATGGTTTGGAGAATGTCCGGGAAATCATTGACCACCCAGATGAATTGCACAAATCTTTGAAACGCGTGTCGGTGGAGTTGCCACCGTCATGGCAAACCATCACCTCTTGGGAAAGCGTAGCGTCTTCTTTAATTAAAGAACAACAGGTGCTTTGTATTGTCAACACACGGAATTCTGCAAAAGAATTGTTTAAGCTGATGCCTCAAGGTACCTTGCATTTATCAACCCGCCTCTGTGGTGCACACAGAGCTGAAATAATTGAGCAAATTAAATACAGATTGAATTCAAAGACGAATTCACACGCGCACCAACCTTTGAGAGTAATTAGCACCCAACTTGTTGAAGCCGGAGTTGATTTGGACTTTCCTGTTGTTTGGAGAGCACTTGCAGGCCTTGATTCGATCGCACAAGCAGCAGGGCGCTGCAACCGAGAAGGTAAACTAAACAAATTGGGGCAAGTAGTTGTTTTCATTCCACCCGCCGCCATTCCAGCAGGGGATCTTTTAACGGCGGCAAACGCCTGTAAAGATGTTCTTGAACCAAACGAGCAAAATCCACTTTCCAGAGAAATTTTCAAGAAATACTTCACTCACTTTTATTTCAACAGTGACACCGATGCAAAAAAAATTTGCGAGCTATTGAAGATCTCCGAAAACCACAAACTCTCTGTTCAGTTTAGAACGGCAGCAGAAGCTTTTAAGCTAATTGATGATAACGGTGCCAGTGTGGTTGTGTGGTATGAGCCAAAACGCGAAGAAATCAAGAAGTTGCTGAGTACTTTAAAGAAAGATGGACCACAACGATGGCTGATGAGAAAACTTCAAAGATACATGGTGACAGTCAGACAAGACGAAGCCAAACGATTATTTCAACGTGGTGAAGTCGAGTTACCAATGCCAGGTCTTTATGTTCAGGCCGTTGATGGAATTTATGATCCGAACCTGGGCTTGATGATGGATGAAATACCCCGAGATCCAAAAAATTACATCTGTTAAAAACCAGATAAAAAGCCTCACCACAAATTAAAAAAACACTTCCATTCAAAAGAGCTGAAAATGAAAGACTATTGCCTACAAGTAGAAGGTCCTTTTGCGTGTTTTACACGACCAGAAATGAAAGTTGAACGGGTATCGTATGAAGTAATAACACCCTCCTCTGCTCGCTCAATTTTTGAAGCCATTCTCTGGAAACCGGCGATTCGCTGGCGAGTACACACAATCGAAATTCTCAAACCGATCAGCTGGATCAACCTCCGACGCAATGAAGTTAGTACTGTACTTTCGACCAGAAATGTATTGGAAGCAATGAATGCTGGTTACGGTCAATTAAGAAGCTACATTGAAGAAGATCGCCAACAGCGAGCTGCACTATTTCTGCGAAACGTAGCCTATCGAATTCATGCCCATATGGAACTTACCACGACTGAAGCGCAGAAGAATCCCACCAAGTATTATGAAATGTTTGAACGACGCGCAGTCAAGGGTCAATGCGTAAATCAACCCTACTTGGGTTGCAGGGAATTCTCCGCCTCGTTTCGATTAATTCAGAATGGCGAATCTGTTGTGCCCAGAATTCAAGAGAGTCGCCGACTGGGCTATATGCTCCATGATCTCGACTTCAGCAATCCAAACGACCCTCAACCGAGGTTTTTTGAAGCCGAATTACGCGATGGCATCTTGCATGTTCCTAACTTTGAGGACACCTACGCATGATGATTCTCCAATCGCTAAACGACTTTTACATCCGAAAATGCAACGCAAAAGATCCAAAAGATCGTTTGCCAGAATTTGGTGTTGAGTTGAAGGAAATTCCCTTCATCATCTCGATCACGACAAATGGTGAATTTGTTGAACTAATCGACGCACGCTGGCAAGACGGCAAAAAAAAGGTTGGAAAAAAAGAACTAGTGCCACAAGGAGTTAAGCGCGCCAGCAATATCTCAGCTAATTTGTTGTGGGACACATTGGAATACGCTCTAGGCGTAGACACAAGAGGAAAGCCAGAAAGGGTTGCTGAACAACACGCTGCTTTCATCAAAAGAATAAATGGCTTATCAGCAGAAGCACTCAAAAATGAAGGGGCTCAGGCTGTTCTCAAATTTCTCGCCAACAACCCCATCGAAAGAATGGAGTCTCATTCTTTATGGCCAGAAATGGTTGAAAACAATCCAGTCATCACATTCAAGATAAAAGGTGAATTGGGCTTGATCTGCCAAGCACCAGAAATCGTTCGCGCAGTTGTAAATACCGACAGCGACACAGAGGAAAATCCAGTTGCAATGTGCCTGATCACAGGAAAAAAAGCACCTGTGCAACGTCTACACACATCCATTAAAGGTGTTTGGGGAGCGCAGACATCAGGTGCAAACATCGTTTCATTTAATGCAAGGGCCTTTGAGTCTTACGGCAAAACTGAGCGACAAGGAGAAAATGCTCCTGTCAGCGAGCAAGCTGAATTTGCCTATACGACTGCGCTTAATTATTTACTAGACAAAAACAATCGACAGCGTACTCAAATCGGAGACGCATCCACTGTTTTTTGGGCTGACAAAAAAGACGACATTGAGACAAGTATCGTTGATATTTTCGGCGAAAAAAGTGAAGACAATCCAACCGCTGGTATCGACAAACTTAAACAAATGTATGAAGCGGTACAACAGGGAAAATGGGTAAATACCGATGATGACAACCGTCTTCATGTTTTGGGACTTTCGCCAAACGCGGCAAGAATCAGTATTCGGTTTTACTATTGCTTGACCCTTCGAGAGCTTGCAGAAAGAGTCACCAGCTACTTCGACGATTTGAAACTACGTGGGGGAAATTTCGATCCTGAATTCCCATCATTATTCAGGCTACTCACAGCCAGCGCATTACAGGGAAAGGCAGACAATATTCCACCAAACCTTGCTGGCTCAATTGTTCAGGCAATTTTTTCAGGTCCCAACAGTCCATTTCCAACTCTTTGGTTAAACACAACAGTGAACAGATGCCGCGCCGAACAGAACGTGACCTACTTGAGGGCAGCGTCAATCAAGGCTTGTTTAAATCGCCAAATTCGTCGACAAATCAACTTGCATGAACAGGAGTTCCAACCAATGCTTGATCCAAATAATAAAAATGTAGCGTATCGCTTAGGGAGGCTATTCGCGGTACTGGAAAAAATTCAATATGATGCGAACCCGAACTTAAACTCAACCATTCGCGACAGGTATTACAACGCTGCATCCACTACACCAGTCACAGTGTTTACCACACTGCTTCGGTTAAAAAATGCTCATCTCAAACAACTTACAGAAAACCCGAAGGGTTGGCATGAGAAAAATATTGGAGAAATCATGAGTTCAATAGATGATTTTCCAAATCACCTCACGCTGTCTGATCAAGGTCGTTTTGCATTGGGTTACTACCATCAACGCCAGCATTTTTTCACAAAAAATGAACAATCAACAACCGCAAAAATAATCACAGAAGGAATTGAATAATGAATTTGAACAATCGTTACGATTTTGTATTGCTCTTCGACGTGAAAGATGGAAACCCAAATGGTGATCCTGATGCAGGCAACCTACCGCGACTGGATGCAGAATCTGGACATGGTCTTGTAACAGATGTTTCCCTGAAAAGAAAAATTCGTAACTTTGTAAGTTTGATCAAAGAACAAGATGAGCGAGTGCCAGAGGCGGGAGAAAAGCGTTTTGAAATTTACGTACGCGAAAAAGCAATCTTGAATCACCAAAACAATCGCGCATATTCAGCATTAGGTTTTGCATCAACTCCCGAAGATGCCGCTACGGACAATCCAGAAAAGAAAAAACCGGGCAAAGAAAAACGCAAAGGCAGCGCTGAGGAAGTCGAAAAAGCTCGGGCATGGATGTGTCAAAACTTTTTTGATGTACGTGCTTTCGGTGCAGTCATGTCAACGGGTGTCAATTGTGGGCAAGTCCGCGGACCTGTTCAGCTTACGTTTGCTAGGTCAGTTGAACCAATCGTTTCACTTGAACATTCAATCACTCGTATGGCCGTTGCTACTGAAGCAGAAGCTGAAAAGCAACAAGGCGACAACCGTACCATGGGCCGTAAACATACAGTCCCTTATGGGATTTATATGGCACACGGCTTTGTATCTTCATTTTTGGCTAAGCAAACAGGATTTGGTGAAGACGATTTTGAATTACTACTCCAGTCGCTTGAACAAATGTTTGAACATGACCGATCAGCGGCCAGAGGCGAAATGTCAACGCGGGGGCTTTACATTTTCAAACACGATTCTGAATTAGGGAATGCCCACGCACATTCACTTTTTGATCGAATTCAAGTCAAAAGAAAATCAGGCGTCGATGTACCTCGTTCATTCTCAGACTTTGATGTGCTTGTTAACGAAAAAGACATGCCCTCGGGAGTTCAGCTTATCAAGCGAGTAGGATAAGGTTTGAAAGACCCAATCGCCATCTCCGCCCTTCAACACTGGTGCTATTGCCCGCGCCAGTGCGGGCTTATTCACCTGGAACAAGTGTTTGCTGAAAATGTGTTCACACTGCGAGGCCAAGCGGTTCATTCTCGCGTGGACAAGCAAGGGCAAGTTGATACCCGCGAAGGTCTTCGAGTAGCCCGCGCTTTGCCAATTTGGAGCGAACAACTGAACCTGATTGGCAAAGCGGATGTGGTGGAGTATTTACCTGACGGAACCCCCTACCCTGTTGAGTACAAACTTGGTTCACGCAACAAGGCCAAGGAAATTGCAAAGTGCGATGAACTACAACTTGCGGCGCAAGCCATGTGCCTGGAAGAAATGACAGGCCTGCCAGTGAATGAAGGTGCTATTTTTTATTCAAAAACGAAGCGTCGGAAAGTGGTGGAAATAAGTAATGAATTACGCGACTCGGTGCGGGAAACAACGAACGCAATTCAAACGATGCTGGAACGTGGAAAGTTACCTGCACCTACCCCCTTTGCAGAGCGATGCGAAGCATGCTCACTATCAGATATTTGCCAACCGCAAATTATTCGGCAAATGGACGCTGACCGCTCAACGTATCGAAATCTCTTCGATCCAAATGAATGAGGGATACAAGCAATGCAATTACTCAATACATTGTATGTGACCCTGCCAGACACCTACTTGTGCCTAGAAAACCATACCCTTCGAATTGAAGTAGACGGGACCTTGAAATTACAAGTGCCACTACACCACTTGTGTAGTGTTGTTTGTTTTGGACACGTCAGTTTATCTGCTCCATTGATGCACAGACTTGCAGAAGAAAATATTACATTGGTATTGCTGGATTTCAACGGCAGATTCAAAGCCAGGCTTGAAGGCAAAACTACCGGGAATGTATTGCTTCGACATGCACAGCACCAGCAATATGACAACCCTGATTTTGCGCTTGAATTTGCCAAGGCAATTGTTGCCGGAAAAATAAAAAATTCACGGTATGTTTTGCAGCGTGGTGCCAGGGATTCAAACGATCAAAATGATATTACCGTTTTACAACGAGGTGTAGACGACTTGGCCGCAAGCCTCAGAAGCGTTCCAACGGCTATGACTTTAGATGAACTACGTGGAACAGAAGGTGATGCTGCAAAAAAATACTTCTCGTGTATCAACAGCCTTATCAAGAAAGAGATTCGTTCAGAATTTTTCATGGATGGGCGATCCCGAAGACCGCCCCGAGATCGTTTCAATGCCCTGCTCTCCTTTATTTATTCAATGTGGATGAACGATTGCCGTTCTGCAATTGAAGCTGTTGGGCTTGACCCGCAACTCGGTTTTCTGCATACGATGAGGCCTGGCAGAGCAGCACTGGCTTTGGACTTGCAAGAAGAGTTCAGACCGTTGGCGGATCGCCTGGCATTAAGCTTGATTAACAGAGGACAAATTCGACACAACGATTTTATTGAAAATGACGGTACATCTTTTACGCTGAAAGACGAAGCTCGAAAGGCGGTTGTTGTGGCCTACCAAGAAAGAAAACAAGAAAACTTAACCCACCCGCTGTTAGCGCAACCAATACCCTTGGGAATTGCGCCGATGATTCAGTCTCGAATAATTACCAGAACTATTCGGGGTGAAACTGCTGGTTATTTGCCATTTCTGTTGAAATGAGCAGCTTTCTGATCATCGTTTGTTACGATGTAAACACCGAAACACGAGCGGGAAGAAGACGGCTTCGCCGAGTTGCCAAGGTATGCGAAAGTACAGGGCAGCGTGTTCAGAAGTCCGTATTTGAATGCCAAGTCACGTTAATGCAATTCGAAGAGCTTGAACGCAAATTACTCGCCGAAATCGAACTGACCGAAGATTGCCTGCGTTTATATCGATTGCCAAACACTAGGGGCTGTGAAGTTCGAGAATATGGCAAGTTCAAAGCAACTGACTTCGAATCTCCATTGGTATTATAATTACTCTGTATCGCGAACCTCTAGTTGTTAGCATTTCGCCAAGAGGTTCGCGCAAATCCTAAATTTCTGATTTGAAAGAGAAATTTTGCAATGATCAAATTGGTTTTTCCAGTTATCACCAATTCCGTGTGGATGTTCGCGCAAAGCAGACATTTTCAGGTGAAAGATCAACGCACTACACGCGGAGCGTCGCGCGCCCTTTACAGGGTGCGCGTGGATTGAAACTTGTCACTTGGCCTGGGTGATGAACGGCCACCCGTCGCGCGCCCTTTACAGGGTGCGCGTGGATTGAAACACCACGGCGCTGCAGAATGCCCTGGGTCCACCGGTCGCGCGCCCTTTACAGGGTGCGCGTGGATTGAAACAAGCTGTAGCCACCACTAATTGTGCGGCCAAGGCTGGTCGCGCGCCCTTTACAGGGTGCGCGTGGATTGAAACCTGATGGCGCGGCAAAGTCGAGCGCTGCGATGAAAGTCGCGCGCCCTTTACAGGGTGCGCGTGGATTGAAACTTCGGCCAGCGCATTGGTTTGGCTCACCAGGTTAGGGTCGCGCGCCCTTTACAGGGTGCGCGTGGATTGAAACTCGCATGTAGTGGCGCACCATGTCGGTGGTGATGGTCGCGCGCCCTTTACAGGGTGCGCGTGGATTGAAACAGCGCCAGAGAAAGGCCCGCTTTGCCCGCCACGACGTCGCGCGCCCTTTACAGGGTGCGCGTGGATTGAAACATTTCACGGGCAGCGTCGCACTCAGTCGTCCCTGGTCGCGCGCCCTTTACAGGGTGCGCGTGGATTGAAACAAGTGAACTACCCGGGGGGAACCGTCGCCGCTGAGGTCGCGCGCCCTTTACAGGGTGCGCGTGGATTGAAACCAGTCTGGCTTGTCGCCTTCGCCTTTGTATGTCTGTCGCGCGCCCTTTACAGGGTGCGCGTGGATTGAAACATGGCTTAGGCCTCGTTGGTGCTGAGCGTGCCGTGTCGCGCGCCCTTTACAGGGTGCGCGTGGATTGAAACATGATATCTCCTTGTTAATCGCACCCGCGCCCGGGTCGCGCGCCCTTTACAGGGTGCGCGTGGATTGAAACATCCCTGCACCCCCACGACTGCCAGTGCGCTGATGGTCGCGCGCCCTTTACAGGGTGCGCGTGGATTGAAACAGGTCTGCCGAGATCGACCGCATGAAGCCAAAGGTCGCGCGCCCTTTACAGGGTGCGCGTGGATTGAAACTCGACGCCACGCAGGTGGCTCAAGAAACGGCTGTGGTCGCGCGCCCTTTACAGGGTGCGCGTGGATTGAAACCCTACGCACCGAAAACAATTACCTTCGGGAATCGGTCGCGCGCCCTTTACAGGGTGCGCGTGGATTGAAACTCCTTGAAAAACAGGCACCGGAAAAGTGCCGTTAAGTCGCGCGCCCTTTACAGGGTGCGCGTGGATTGAAACTCGCATGTAGTGGCGCACCATGTCGGTGGTGATGGTCGCGCGCCCTTTACAGGGTGCGCGTGGATTGAAACAGGAATAACGTCGGCCAAGCATGGGCTGGCAAGGGGTCGCGCGCCCTTTACAGGGTGCGCGTGGATTGAAACAGGCCTGCCGAGATCGACCGCATGAAGCCAAAGCAGGTCGCGCGCCCTTTACAGGGTGCGCGTGGATTGAAACATATATTCTCCGTGGTTGGTGGTGGTAGTGGCCGAGTCGCGCGCCCTTTACAGGGTGCGCGTGGATTGAAACAGGTGCTCGTAATCGCTGAGGTCGTGGCCTTCCTTGTCGCGCGCCCTTTACAGGGTGCGCGTGGATTGAAACATCGGGTACAGCTTCAATGAGAGAAAACCCAGCATCGTCGCGCGCCCTTTACAGGGTGCGCGTGGATTGAAACGTGTGTGCTGACGCCGTAAGGCACACGACCTGCTGTCGCGCGCCCTTTACAGGGTGCGCGTGGATTGAAACAGCCGACATCGTAGGCGGCATTGACGTCGGTACCGGTGCGTCGCGCGCCCTTTACAGGGTGCGCGTGGATTGAAACATGCACGCCACACCCGTAGTGCCGCTTCCCATGCGTCGCGCGCCCTTTACAGGGTGCGCGTGGATTGAAACAGCAGCTCCATTTCCTCACGCGAGAGGCGGTGCTGGTCGCGCGCCCTTTACAGGGTGCGCGTGGATTGAAACATCCTGGGTGAGCACCGTGCGCTGGCCATTGTTTGTCGCGCGCCCTTTACAGGGTGCGCGTGGATTGAAACCCGCGTGGAGCACCAGGTGGACGCAGGCATGGGCGTCGCGCGCCCTTTACAGGGTGCGCGTGGATTGAAACATAGCGGCAGTGCTCCAAAAAAAGTCCATACAGCGTCGCGCGCCCTTTACAGGGTGCGCGTGGATTGAAACAGCTTGAAGGCTTGGCCATTGACAAGGTGAAGCAGTCGCGCGCCCTTTACAGGGTGCGCGTGGATTGAAACACCAGTGGCCATGGCTAGGCGAGCTAATCATTCTGGTCGCGCGCCCTTTACAGGGTGCGCGTGGATTGAAACCAGGGTGAGCTGGTGTTGCACCCAGCATGTCCAGTCGCGCGCCCTTTACAGGGTGCGCGTGGATTGAAACACATTTAATTCAACGGCTCTGGGGCAAGTTTGCAGTCGCGCGCCCTTTACAGGGTGCGCGTGGATTGAAACTTCGCCGTATTTGCCCAGTAACCCGCCTTGCAGGTCGCGCGCCCTTTACAGGGTGCGCGTGGATTGAAACTTCGCCGTATTTGCCCAGTAACCCGCCTTGCAGGTCGCGCGCCCTTTACAGGGTGCGCGTGGATTGAAACGGATGTGCGCTTGTGCCGACTTGAGCGCGGCGCGTGTCGCGCGCCCTTTACAGGGTGCGCGTGGATTGAAACCAAGAATGCCGCCATCCAACGATATGCCAGTGTTTGTCGCGCGCCCTTTACAGGGTGCGCGTGGATTGAAACTTTGTCAGCGGCACGCCAAGCGGTCTCGGCGTTGGTCGCGCGCCCTTTACAGGGTGCGCGTGGATTGAAACTGGTCAAGTACTACGGCACCGATCAAGACCCAAGTCGCGCGCCCTTTACAGGGTGCGCGTGGATTGAAACTTTGTCAGCGGCACGCCAAGCGGTCTCGGCGTTGGTCGCGCGCCCTTTACAGGGTGCGCGTGGATTGAAACTTCTGATGCCGATGCGAGACAGCAGCAGTCGCCGCGTCGCGCGCCCTTTACAGGGTGCGCGTGGATTGAAACTCACGCTCCATGAGCTGCTTGAGGTTCGCCCGCGGTCGCGCGCCCTTTACAGGGTGCGCGTGGATTGAAACGGCAGGGTCACGGAGTCGGCGCGGCCTGCATAGGTCGCGCGCCCTTTACAGGGTGCGCGTGGATTGAAACAACTGTAGCCGTGCGGTATGCATCGGCCACACGGGTCGCGCGCCCTTTACAGGGTGCGCGTGGATTGAAACCTGAGTGACGTTATTACAGCCGCTGGGCTGTTGTGTCGCGCGCCCTTTACAGGGTGCGCGTGGATTGAAACATGGAGGTAACTATGCAATTTACAGAAGCATTGGTCGCGCGCCCTTTACAGGGTGCGCGTGGATTGAAACTCTCGGGGGCGATCAATCCCATGACGGCCATTTGTCGCGCGCCCTTTACAGGGTGCGCGTGGATTGAAACGGCCTAAATTCGTCCAGCCACGACATGCGCCTGGGGTCGCGCGCCCTTTACAGGGTGCGCGTGGATTGAAACACGCCGGTCTGGTCCCACCATGTGCCGGTGTCCGTCGCGCGCCCTTTACAGGGTGCGCGTGGATTGAAACTTTTTGGAGTGTGCCGAACATTTCAAACGGCACTTGTCGCGCGCCCTTTACAGGGTGCGCGTGGATTGAAACAAGCGCTTTGTTGCCGCGCTTTATTTCGCCGTCCATGTCGCGCGCCCTTTACAGGGTGCGCGTGGATTGAAACATCTTTTAACGATTGAATTGCCTTGACAGCATCTAAGTCGCGCGCCCTTTACAGGGTGCGCGTGGATTGAAACTCTTGATTTCTTACTATGTAATATCTTGATTGAGTCGCGCGCCCTTTACAGGGTGCGCGTGGATTGAAACAGCATCACATATTTCATAAGTCAATCTCATCGCGGTCGCGCGCCCTTTACAGGGTGCGCGTGGATTGAAACAGGCGTTCGATCTCGACAGCATCGCGGTCAAACAGTCGCGCGCCCTTTACAGGGTGCGCGTGGATTGAAACAGGCGTTCGATCTCGACAGCATCGCGGTCAAACAGTCGCGCGCCCTTTACAGGGTGCGCGTGGATTGAAACCAGCTGCAATCTGTTGACGCAGCAATCGCAGCAGCCGTCGCGCGCCCTTTACAGGGTGCGCGTGGATTGAAACTTGGGAGGTCTTTTTTCATCCCCGCCCCCTTGCTGTCGCGCGCCCTTTACAGGGTGCGCGTGGATTGAAACATAAGAACGAGAAGCGAATGATTAGCCCAGACATGTCGCGCGCCCTTTACAGGGTGCGCGTGGATTGAAACATGAAGCAACCGGGCACTGCGTGGCTGTTGCTTTGTCGCGCGCCCTTTACAGGGTGCGCGTGGATTGAAACACTGCCTCAGCTGTCGGTATTGGTGACCCCACCGGTCGCGCGCCCTTTACAGGGTGCGCGTGGATTGAAACTCGGCATCGACCCGCGGACCGAATTAGACCTGCTCGTCGCGCGCCCTTTACAGGGTGCGCGTGGATTGAAACACCGTACCCGCTCATTGATTGAACTCCGGCAGGTCGTCGCGCGCCCTTTACAGGGTGCGCGTGGATTGAAACAAGGTCACCGATGTGACGGTGTTCGTTGTGTTGCGTCGCGCGCCCTTTACAGGGTGCGCGTGGATTGAAACCACAAGCCCGGTTCTGGTCTCTGTGGCCGTGCGTGTCGCGCGCCCTTTACAGGGTGCGCGTGGATTGAAACCGGTACCGCTGGTGGCTGCACGACAGCGGGTGGGTCGCGCGCCCTTTACAGGGTGCGCGTGGATTGAAACCAGTGTCCAGTGCTGTTCTGACTGCGGCAGGCCGGTCGCGCGCCCTTTACAGGGTGCGCGTGGATTGAAACATCGGTCAGCGGCCTGATATCGTCGGCGCTCAACGTCGCGCGCCCTTTACAGGGTGCGCGTGGATTGAAACATCTTGAAGCCGTGCGCGTCTGCCAGCCCTGCAATGTCGCGCGCCCTTTACAGGGTGCGCGTGGATTGAAACTACCGAGACGGTGTTGAGGCCGCGTCTGGTATTCGTCGCGCGCCCTTTACAGGGTGCGCGTGGATTGAAACTGACTGATCGCACCGAGCAGCAAAAAATGTTCATGTCGCGCGCCCTTTACAGGGTGCGCGTGGATTGAAACTTCCGCTTGAGTTTCGTTTCTTCCATTTGAATTTGTCGCGCGCCCTTTACAGGGTGCGCGTGGATTGAAACATGCGGCTCCCAGTCATTGACCAGGTAGACATCTGTCGCGCGCCCTTTACAGGGTGCGCGTGGATTGAAACACGTGAACAACCCCGAAGCGGTGGCCCAAGCTGTGGTGTCGCGCGCCCTTTACAGGGTGCGCGTGGATTGAAACATGGTGGCAACTGGGCGGTGTGCAGGGCCAAGCGGAGTCGCGCGCCCTTTACAGGGTGCGCGTGGATTGAAACTTGCCAAAACTTGCTGCCGAACTAAAGAAAACTTGTCGCGCGCCCTTTACAGGGTGCGCGTGGATTGAAACCTCTTGGATGTTTTTCAAATCACGGTCGCCCGCGTGTCGCGCGCCCTTTACAGGGTGCGCGTGGATTGAAACACGCAGAACCACCGTCACTTCCCTTTGGCCCCGCGTCGCGCGCCCTTTACAGGGTGCGCGTGGATTGAAACCAGTTTTCAATCACACCTTCGTTATTGATCGACATGTCGCGCGCCCTTTACAGGGTGCGCGTGGATTGAAACGGGTGCGCAACGTCTGCCCCTGTTACTGTTTTCATGTCGCGCGCCCTTTACAGGGTGCGCGTGGATTGAAACAGCGTGCCTACGCGGCTCTGGCGTGCCCTGCCGAGTCGCGCGCCCTTTACAGGGTGCGCGTGGATTGAAACCTCGGCTACCTTATCGTCGCGCTCAATCAGTCGCGTCGCGCGCCCTTTACAGGGTGCGCGTGGATTGAAACACCAACATATATCACGATTGCCTTGCGCAGAAGGAGTCGCGCGCCCTTTACAGGGTGCGCGTGGATTGAAACACCATAACGGGTGATTGGTGCCGGGTACTTGGCTTGTCGCGCGCCCTTTACAGGGTGCGCGTGGATTGAAACAGTGGTGACGCCATGACGACGCGCAAGCAAATCCGTCGCGCGCCCTTTACAGGGTGCGCGTGGATTGAAACAGGATCACAGAAGCGCACCACGATGGCTGCCCAGTCGCGCGCCCTTTACAAGGTGCGCGTGGATTGAAACGGTAGAAAAAATTCAAGGCCAGACAAAAACTGTTAAAAAAACAAGAAATACTTTTCAGTTTAAAAACGATAATCAACTTCAACCAAGCCTCCCCTTGGCTCTCCAACTGGCCTCTGTTTTTCGGGCAAACCAGCCCAAAGACAAATTCAATATGAGGTAATTCAGGCCCATGCTGAAAGCCAGTACCAGCAACCAAACAAAAGCTGGCAGATCGAGAAGAGCTGCCAAATTCTCCCCAGCTTGGCCACTTTCTGAGAAAAAAAGCACCGAGACAGTGGTTAACAACACAGACAACACGGCCGAGGCAAGCATGCAGGCCAGGCTTAGTTTGCGCTTTTCCTGGAGCGAAGGCACACGGGAGTTTTCTTTTACAAAACGGGTAGCAAGGCCCATAGATGCAGCAAGAACCATGGACAGTTCAAGGGAATAACTCAACTGTACGTTTGTGATTACCAGCACGACAGCCAAACACGCTGCGCACAGCAAGTAATAACCAGCATACATTAGAACGTATCTGCGAATTTTGATTGGTTCGGAATTCATTTTGCCCCTTCGACTGAGTAACTGAGGTAAGGAATATTTACTGTCAACCGAAAGCTTCGCGGAAAGACTGGCGGTTGACAAATAAGGTATGAGATCAGCCCGGTTCAGGGTGATTCAATATTGCACTTTTCTGCGCAAGGCATGCTTTAAACAGCCTTAGCCAAGCGCCATACCGTTGACCTGCTAATGCCCAAACCTTCCGCAACTTTATTCACCTCACCTTCGACTAATTCCAGGGCCCTGCGAACAATTTCAACGCGCTCATTTTTAGAACCCCTGCTGTAGGCGAGTGCAAGTTCATTCATGGTGTTGGGTGCGGATGAAACCGCATGCGCAGGCTGTAAGACCTGTGAGCCACGACTGCTTGAATCGATTAAATCAGGAAACCAGCTGCGCCAAGTTGAAAGATCGTTTTCTTGAAGCATCAACACTGCCGCCCGTCGGCACGCGTTTTTTAACTGGCGAATATTGCCCGGCCATTGCAAGGTTTGCAAAACCGGCAAAGCCAGCTGAAGAAATTCATCGAACCTTACTTTGCTGACGCGCACTGGGGTGGTTCGCAAAAAGTAACCCGCCAATTCAGCAATGTCTTCGGTGCGTTCTCGAAGTGGAGGTATGTGAATCAGCATTTCATTCAAGCGGAAATATAGGTCTTCACGAAAACGGCCTTCTTCAACAGCCTTCTGCAAATTCACGTTGCTGGCTGCCAGCAAGCGAAAATCAACTTTGCGGGCCGATGCTGAACCAATGCGCCGCACTGTGTTGTCTTCAAGAATGCGCAACAATCGCGTTTGAAAAGCCAAAGGCATGTCGCCAATTTCATCGAGAAACACCGTGCCGCCTTGTGCACTTTCAAACATACCGGCACGCCCGCCTTTCACGGCCCCAGAAAATGCGCCCTCTTCGTAACCAAACAATTCGCTTTCCAGCAGGCTTTCAGTAAGCGATGCGCAATTGATGGCTACAAAAGGCTTGCCCGCGCGAGCACTGGCCGTGTGAATGGATTGCGCCACCAATTCTTTTCCTACCCCGGTTTCGCCCTGAATAAGCACGGAGAAATCGATGCTTCCACACAGGCGAATGGTGTTGCGCAGCTTTTCAACTGCGGGGCTGTTGCCGATGAGGTCTTGCTCGGTGTGGTAGGTGTAAGCCTGGCTGTTGCGGCGAACCCCGCCTGTGGCTTTGGCACTGGCCAGGCGTATAGCTTCCTCAAAGGCTTTTACCACCCCTTGCCGGGAATAAATGAGAATGGCTTCAAGCCCCATTTCCTGGGCAATTTCGGTAACCAAACCCGACCCAACCACCACTTGCGCGCCAAGTTGCGCCAATTCGCGCACGGCGCGGCGTGCGTCTTCTGGTGTGCGGTAGGTGCGTGTATTCAACGGCACATCAAATGCGCGGGCAAATTGCTCGAGTTCATCAAATGAATGTTCATAACTGACCAAACCGACTGCGGCAGATGCTTTTCTGGCGGATGCGAGGGCTTGCATCACATCAAAACCATCGGTACGAATAATCACCAGGGGTGCTTCAAGCTGGTTTTGCAAGAAGGCGCCGTTAGAACCTGCGGCAATGAATACATCGGCCGTGTCGGTGTAATAGCGGTTGCGGGCGTAAGCCAGGGCATCTTCATAGGCTTTGGGCACCAGCTCGATATTGGCTGCACCTGTGTAATCGCGGGCAATTTCCCGCAGGGTGCCCGCCAGTGCGCTAATGCTGAACACCACAATTCTTGGTTTCATTTAAAACATTATCCATTCAAACTGAAACATCTATTTGTTTCATTTTAAACAAATACGTTTCAAATGAACAGAACGTTATTCATTAAAACACTTTAAGAATTAAATACATATTATTGTTTTTATTTATTATTTATTAAATTTAATACAACTGGCACGAACCCTGCACAGTGCAAGGCATACAACAAGGAGAACACCATGACCCAAAATTCCGCAGGCACCCGCTTTCGCCAGGCAGTGAAAGAAGAACAACCCTTGCAAGTGATTGGCGCAATCAATGCCAACCATGCACTGCTGGCCAAGCGCGCTGGCTTCAAAGCCATTTATTTGAGCGGTGGCGGTGTGGCTGCGGGCTCACTGGGCTTGCCCGACCTTGGTATCTCAGGCCTTGATGATGTGCTTACCGATGTACGCCGTATTACCGATGTGTGCGACACGCCTTTGCTGGTGGATGTAGACACCGGTTTTGGTTCATCGGCTTTTAACATTGCCCGCACCACCAAGGCCATGATGAAGGCTGGCGCTGCCGCCATGCACATTGAAGACCAGGTGGGTGCCAAGCGGTGCGGCCACCGCCCTGGCAAGGCCATTGTTACCCAGGCTGAAATGGTAGACCGCATTAAAGCGGCCGTGGATGCACGGGGTTCTGATGACTTCGTGATCATGGCCCGCACCGATGCACTGGCTGTGGAAGGTTTGCAATCAGCGATTGACCGCGCCTGCGCTTGCGTTGAAGCGGGTGCTGACATGATTTTCCCCGAGGCCATGACTGAACTGAGCATGTACCAACAGTTTGTAGACGCGGTGAAAGTACCCGTGTTGGCCAACATTACCGAGTTTGGCTCAACCCCCCTGTTCACCACCGAAGAACTGAAAGGCGTGGGCGTAGGCTTGGTGCTGTACCCCCTGAGCGCTTTCCGCGCCATGAACAAGGCAGCACAGAATGTGTATGAAGCTGTTCGCCGCGATGGCACCCAGAAGAATGTACTGGACACCATGCAAACCCGAATGGAGCTGTATGACAGCATTGGTTACCACGATTTCGAGCAGAAACTGGACGCCCTATTTCAGCAGAAATAACTTGAATAAAACACAACAAGCAATTGTTATAAAACAGTATTTTTCACAGGAGACAGAAAATGTCTGAACAACAAACAACAACACCTGGCTTTAAGCCCAAGAAATCTGTAGCCCTTTCAGGCACCGCCGCAGGCAACACCGCCCTGTGTACCGTGGGCCGCACCGGCAACGATTTGGCTTACCGCGGTTACGACATTCTGGATTTGGCCACCACCACTGAATTCGAAGAAATTGCTTACCTGCTGGTGCATGGCAAGCTGCCCACCGTGGCTGAATTGGCTGGCTACAAACTGAAACTGAAAGCACTGCGTGGTATTCCAGCAGGTGTGAAGCAGGCACTGGAAGCCCTGCCCCCTTCCGCACACCCCATGGATGTAATGCGCACTGGCGTTTCCGTACTGGGTTGCCTTCAACCTGAGAAAGACGACCACAACCACCCCGGCGCACGCGATATTGCCGACAAGCTAATGGCCAGCCTGGGCAGCATGCTGCTGTACTGGTACCACTACAGCCACAACGGCAAGCGCATTGAAGTTGAAACCGATGATGATTCAATCGGTGGCCACTTCCTGCACTTGCTGCATGGCGAAAAGCCACGCGACAGCTGGGTACGCGCCATGCACACCTCGCTGATTCTTTACGCAGAACATGAATTCAATGCCTCCACCTTCACCAGCCGCGTGGTGGCCGGTACAGGTTCTGACATGTATTCCGCCATTTGTGGCGGCATTGGTGCCCTGCGCGGCCCCAAGCACGGCGGCGCCAACGAAGTGGCATTCGAAATTCAAAAGCGCTACGACAACCCGGATGAAGCTGAGGCCGATATTCGCGCCCGCGTAGAACGCAAAGAAGTGGTGATTGGTTTTGGCCACCCTGTGTACACCGTGAGCGACCCCCGCAACGTGGTGATCAAGAAAGTGGCAGAAGATTTGTCCAAAGAACAGAACAACATGAAGATGTACAACATCGCCGAACGCCTGGAAAGCGTGATGTGGGAAATCAAGAAAATGTTCCCGAACCTGGACTGGTTCAGCGCCGTGAGCTACCACATGATGGGCGTGCCCACTGCCATGTTCACCCCCCTGTTCGTGATTGCACGTACTTCAGGCTGGAGCGCACACGTAATTGAGCAGCGCATTGACGGCAAGATTATTCGCCCAAGCGCCAACTACACAGGCCCTGAAGACCAGAAATTTGTGCCGATCAAAGAACGCAAATAAGCGAGAGTGAGCATCAACACCATGAGCATGAACAAAGAATTTCGCAAACAATTACCCGGCACTGCGCTAGATTTTTTCGATGCCCAAGCGGCTGTTGATGCGATCGAGCCCGGCGCCTGGGATAAACTGCCCTACACCAGCAAGGTGCTGGCCGAACAATTGGTGCGCCGCTGTGAACCCTCGGCATTGACCGACAGCTTAAAGCAACTGGTGTACCGCAAGCGCGACCTGGACTTCCCCTGGTACCCTGCCCGCGTGGTGTGCCACGACATTCTGGGACAGACCGCACTGGTGGACCTGGCTGGCCTGCGCAACGCCATTGCCGACCAAGGCGGCGACCCCTCGAAAGTAAACCCGGTGGTGCCCACGCAATTGATTGTGGACCATTCACTGGCCGTGGAATGTGGCGGCTTCGATCCAGACGCGTTCCAGAAAAACCGCGACATTGAAGAACGCCGCAATGAAGACCGTTTCCACTTCATCAACTGGACCAAAACTGCATTCAAGAATGTGGATGTGATTCCAGCGGGCAACGGCATCATGCACCAAATTAATTTGGAGAAGATGTCGCCGGTGGTGCAGGTGCGTGAGGGTGTTGCATTCCCCGACACCTGTGTGGGCACTGACAGCCACACACCCCATGTAGATGCACTGGGTGTAATTTCGATTGGCGTGGGTGGCCTGGAAGCGGAAACCGTGATGCTGGGCCGTGCGTCGATGATGCGCCTGCCCGACATTGTGGGCGTTGAACTGACCGGCAAGCGCCAGCCTGGCATAACTGCCACTGACATTGTTCTGGAACTGACCGCATTCTTGCGCAAAGAACGCGTGGTGGGTGCCTACATTGAATTTTTCGGTGAAGGCGCCAACAGCCTGAGTATTGGCGACCGCGCCACCATTTCGAACATGACGCCTGAATACGGCGCCACCGCCGCGATGTTCTATATCGACGAGCAAACCATTGACTACCTGAAGCTGACCGGCCGGGAAGATGAGCAGGTGAAGCTGGTGGAGCAGTATGCCAAGCACACTGGCCTGTGGGCAGGCAAGATGACAGGTGCTGTGTACGAGCGCGTGCTGACATTTGATTTGAGCAAAGTGGTGCGCAGCATGGCTGGCCCTTCCAACCCGCATGCCCGAGTGGCCACCACCGATTTGGCAGCCAAAGGCATTGCCGTGAACCTGGACAAAGCCCGCGAAGAAGAAGCCAAAGGCCTGATGCCCGATGGCGCGGTTATTATTGCTGCCATTACCAGCTGCACCAACACCAGCAACCCACGCAACGTAGTGGCAGCTGCCCTGCTGGCCCGCAAGGCCAATGAACTGGGCCTGGTGCGCAAGCCTTGGGTGAAGTCTTCTTTCGCGCCGGGCTCAAAAGTAGCCGAGCTCTACCTGAAAGAAGCCGGTTTGCTAAGTGACCTGGAAAAACTGGGCTTCGGCATTGTGGCGTTTGCCTGCACCACCTGCAATGGCATGAGCGGTGCTTTGGACCCGAAGATTCAACAAGAAATTATCGACCGCGATTTGTACGCCACGGCGGTGCTTTCCGGCAACCGCAACTTCGATGGCCGCATTCACCCCTATGCCAAGCAGGCTTTCCTGGCCTCGCCCCCGCTGGTGGTGGCCTATGCCATTGCGGGCACCATTCGCTTTGACATTGAACGCGATGTGTTGGGTGTTGTCGATGGTCCTGATGGTCGCAAAGAAATTCGCCTGAAAGACCTGTGGCCAAGCGACGAAGAAATTGATGCCATCGTGGCCAAGTTCGTGAAACCTTCGCAGTTCCGCGAAATTTACATTCCCATGTTCGACCTGGGTGCAATTGAAGAAGCGAAAAGCCCGCTGTACGACTGGCGCCCACAAAGCACCTACATTCGCCGCCCACCCTACTGGGACACGGAAGGCCAGGGTGCATTGGCTGCACGGCCCCGTACGCTGAAAAACATGCGCCCGCTGGCGGTGTTGGGTGACAACATTACCACCGATCACCTAAGCCCATCGAATGCAATTTTGATGAACAGCGCAGCCGGTGAATACCTGCACAAAATGGGTTTGCCGGAAGAAGACTTCAACAGCTATGCCACGCACCGCGGTGATCACCTAACCGCACAGCGCGCCACATTTGCCAACCCAACGCTGCTGAACGAAATGGTTCGCGATGAAAACGGCAATGTGAAAAAAGGCTCGCTGGCCCGCATTGAACCCGAAGGCAAAGTAACGCGCATGTGGGAAGCAATTGAAACCTATATGGACCGTGGCCAGCCGCTGATTATTATTGCTGGTGCGGATTACGGCCAGGGTTCTTCACGCGACTGGGCGGCCAAGGGCGTGCGCCTGGCTGGCGTGGAAGCGATTATTGCGGAAGGCTTTGAGCGTATTCACCGCACCAACTTAATTGGCATGGGCACCCTGCCCCTTGAATTCAAGGCTGGCGACACCCGCAAAACCTACAATATTGACGGCACGGAAGTGTTCGAAGTGGTAGGCCAGCGCAGCCCCCGCGCCACGCTAACCGTGGTGATGACCCGCAAGAATGGCGAGCGTGTTGAGTTCCCGGTCACTTGCCGTTTGGATACTGCTGAAGAAGTATCAATTTATGAAGCTGGCGGCGTGTTGCAGCGCTTCGCACAAGACTTTCTGGAAGGAACCGCCGCATGAGCAATAAAAACAGCCAGCAAATAAAGGTTCCTGCCACCTACATGCGGGGCGGCACCAGCAAAGGTGTGTTTTTCCGCTTGCAGGATTTGCCAGAAGCCTGCCAAAAGCCAGGCGAGGCACGCGACAAATTGCTGCTGCGTGTAATCGGCAGCCCTGACCCCTATGGCAAGCAGATTGACGGCATGGGCGGGGCCACATCTTCCACCAGCAAAACCGTGATTTTGAGCAAAAGCAGCAAGGCGGATCACGATGTGGACTACCTGTTCGGGCAAGTATCCATCGATAAAGCCTTTGTAGACTGGAGCGGCAACTGCGGCAATTTGTCTTCCGCGGTGGGTTCGTTCGCGGTGGCCAGCGGTTTGGTTGACCCTGCACGTGTGCCGCAAAACGGCACCTGCGTGGTGCGCATTTGGCAAGCCAATATCGGCAAAACCATCATTGCACATGTACCAATTTCCAGTGGCTTGGTGCAGGAAACTGGCGATTTCGAGCTGGATGGCGTTACCTTCCCTGCAGCTGAGGTTCAGCTGGAGTTTCTGGACCCGGCCGATGAAGGTGAAGATGGTGCCGATGGCAACAAAACGAGCAGCATGTTCCCCACCGGCAATTTGATAGACGACCTTGAAGTACCGGGCGTGGGCACACTGAAAGCCACTTTGATCAATGCCGGTATTCCCACTATTTTTGTGAATGCCGACAGCATTGGCTACACCGGTTGCGAGCTGCAAGACGACATCAACAGCGACCCCAAGGCGCTGGCCATGTTCGAGACCATTCGCGCCCACGGTGCGGTGAAAATGGGTTTGATACGGCATGTGGACGAAGCAGCAAAACGCCAGCACACGCCCAAAGTGGCCTTCGTGGCACCACCCAAAACCTACACCAGTTCTAGTGGCAAGGTAGTAGAGGCCCAAGGCATCGACCTGCTGGTGCGCGCCATGAGCATGGGCAAACTGCACCATGCCATGATGGGTACAGCAGCCGTGGCCATTGGTACAGCAGCTGCCGTGCCAGGTACGCTGGTGAACCTTGCTGCAGGAGGAACAGAACGAGAAGCTGTGCGGTTTGGCCACCCAAGCGGTACTTTACGCGTGGGTGCCCAAGCAGTGCTTGAAAACGGCCAGTGGGCCGTGAAAAAAGCCATCATGAGCCGCAGTGCGCGGGTAATTATGGAAGGCTTTGTTCGCGTGCCTGCCGATACATTTTAAGAATTGGCGCCAGCATAAATGGGCGGGCGCTTGCCTGCCCATGGCTTGGCCTGCTCAAGCTGGGCAGCCAGGTTCAGCAACACATCCTCCTCACCAAAACGCCCCGTAAACATCATTCCCACCGGAATGTCCTTTGCGTTCCAGTGCAAAGGCACACTCATCGACGGTTGCCCGGTGACGTTGGCCGGCATGGTTTGTGAGCAGTACTGGTATACCCGCCGCCCTGCTTTCAATACAAAGTCTTTCTGCTTGGCAATAAAACCGATTGGCAGGTAGCTAAGCGCCTTTAATTCAATCAATTCCTGCTGGGTTGGGCGCAGCCCGCCCACAGCAATTGGCAATTCACCCAAGGTGCTGGTTAACAGTGCATCGTAGGGCTGAAAAAATGTCATCCACTGCCGAGAAAACTGGGCCATGGTCCACACTGCGTTGGCCACATCGCCACCATTGAAACTACGGCCTAACTTCATAAGGGCCCAAGTGCGGGCCTCGAAATCAGCGGCTTTGCCTTTTCTTCCTAACACACGCTCACCCTCTTTCAGAGTGGCTGCCATTTCCGAACACACCAGCACGGTGTAAGCGTAAATAAATTCTTCCCTGTTGATTGGCAAACGAACTTCTTCACAAGTGTGGCCAAGGCTTTCCAGCAATTTAACCGTTTCAAGTACGCCTTGTTTGCAATCGCCGTGCAGGGTTTCGCCCAAGGCAGGGTCGAGTGAATAAGCAATTTTCAGCTTTTTAGGGGCGGCCTCAATTGCTGCCGCATAGGTATTTGCTGGTGGGGCAATGCGAAGCAACTGGCCTGGGTAATTGCCCTGTAAACAATCCAGCATGTGAGCAGAATCACGCACAGTGCGCGACACCACGCCTTCAGCAATAAAACCGAACCAGCCATCGGGCTGATCTGGGCCAGACGGCACACGCCCGCGGGTGGGCTTCAAACCAAACAAACCGGTACAGGATGCTGGCACTCGGATTGAACCACCACCATCGCTTGCGCTGGCCATGGGCACAATGCCCGCAGCCACGGCAGCCGATGAACCGCCACTTGAACCACCGGGGCTGCGCAACGGATCCCAAGGGTTGCGGCATGGGCCTGTCAACTCGGGTTCTGTGGACGGGGTAATACCAAATTCTGGCGTGGCAGTTTTGCCAAATATGTTCACACCTGCAAGTTTGAATCGTTTTACGTATTCGGAATCTTCTGAAGGCACAAAGCCCTTGTAAAAACGGCTTCCGCTACTCATTTCAACACCGGCGTAGCTGGCAATCAGGTCTTTCAACAAGAAAGGAACACCTGCAAAAGGCCCTTCTACCTTTTCTTTGGCACGGGCGCGGGCGATGTCGTACATGGGTCGAATCATCGCATTGATGCGCGGGTTAACCTTCTCCGTACGGGTGATACTTTCTTCAAGCAACTCAGCTGCAGTCACATCACCCTTTTTGACTAACCCTGCAAGACCAAGTGCGTCAAACTTGTCGTATTCCTTGAAACCTGTCATTTTTATTGTGTCTCCGAAAAACTGAGCGATTTATAAATGTAGGTGAATATCTTACCCCACTTAGGTAATACCCACCCGGATTAGAAACGTGAACAATTAGTCAACGAGACTTGAAAACATTTGGCTAAAATAAATGAAATCACCGCCTCTCGCTTGTGTTGTATTTAGCGACTATCCAATAAAAACAATGGCTTATCAGCGATTTCTGAGCGGCTTGGGAGAAGAATGCGTGCATTCATTTCGCAGCATCGAACTTGACTTTGCCGAACTTTCGCAGGCAAAGCTCGTGGTTTGCGACATGAACATTATGGAAGAATTTGAGGAGAGAGCCCTCAAAAAGCTTGAAAAGGACTTCCCTGTTGCAAACATCCTGTTTCTTGAAGAAGACCACAGTGACATGGTGGTCAAATTTTCAAATCAACGGGATATTTGCAGATTGGGCAAACTTGCCGACATCAATGTGATTCACTCAACATTGAAAGAGTTACTTTTACAAACAAGCCGTAGGCAAAAAAAAGTACAGCGAACCCGAAAAGAACGCCTTGAGCAAACGTAAAAAGGCCACCCCAGGGTGGCCTTTTTTGTGGCTTTGTGGATTACTGATTACACAGCCAGTTCAGCTTTGTTCGCAATGTCCACAAACTCCTGAATTTGGTCGAAGTTCATGTAGCGATAAACTTCGCCAGACACATTGCCCAACATTTTTACCTGCTCCATGTACTCTTCCACGGTCGGGATTTTGCCCATGAGTGCACATACAGCAGCCAGTTCGGCAGAGCTGAGGTACACGCGGGTGTCAATACCCAAACGGTTCGGGAAGTTACGTGTTGAAGTAGACACAGCCGTAGAACCCTTGCGGATTTGCGCCTGGTTACCCATACACAGCGAGCAACCTGGCAATTCCATGCGCGCACCGGTGCGGCCCAAAATGCCGTAGTAGCCTTCTTCGGTCAGGATGTGCTGGTCCATCTTGGTGGGTGGTGCAATCCACAAGCGTGTTGGAATGTCTGTTTTGCCTTCCAACACCTTGCCGGCTGCACGGAAGTGACCAATGTTGGTCATGCAAGAACCGATGAACACTTCATCAATCTTGTCGCCAGCCACTTCACTCAAGAACTTCACATCATCCGGGTCGTTCGGGCAGGCCAGGATTGGTTCCTTGATGTCTTTCAGGTCGATTTCGATTACGGCTGCATATTCCGCATCGGCGTCGCCTTTCAGCAATTCAGGATTCGCAATCCACTGTTCCATTGCTTTAATGCGGCGGGTCAATGTGCGTGAATCTTGGTAGCCCTGAGCAATCATCCACTTCATCAAGGTGATGTTGGACTTCATGTACTCAATAATTGGCTCTTTGTCCAAGTGCACGGTACAACCGGCGGCTGAACGTTCTGCGGAAGCGTCGGACAGTTCAAAAGCCTGCTCAACTTTCAGTTGTGGCAAACCTTCAATTTCCAGAATGCGGCCAGAGAAAATGTTCTTCTTGCCTTTCTTTTCAACGGTCAGCAAACCAGCCTTGATAGCGTACAAAGGAATTGCATTCACCAAATCCCGCAGGGTAACGCCAGGCTGCATTTCGCCCTTGAAGCGCACCAACACGGATTCAGGCATGTCCAAAGGCATTACACCTGTGGCAGCAGCAAAGGCCACCAAGCCAGAACCTGCTGGGAAAGAAATACCAATTGGGAAACGGGTGTGTGAGTCGCCACCGGTGCCCACGGTATCGGGCATCAGCAAGCGGTTCAACCAGCTGTGAATTACACCGTCACCAGGACGCAGGGCCACGCCGCCGCGGTTCTCGATGAAGTCGGGCAGTTCGTGGTGCATTTTCACGTCCACGGGCTTGGGGTAAGCCGCGGTGTGGCAGAAGGACTGCATCACCAAATCGGCAGAGAAGCCCAAGCAGGCCAGGTCTTTCAATTCATCGCGTGTCATTGGGCCAGTGGTGTCCTGAGAACCCACAGTGGTCATCTTGGGTTCACAGTAAGTACCTGGGCGAACACCTTCAACGCCGCAAGCCTTACCAACCATTTTCTGTGCCAAGCTGTAACCCTTGGTGGAAGCAGCTTGTGAAGAGGGGCGACGGAACACGGGGCTGGGGCCCTGGCCCAAAGCAGCGCGTGCGCGGTCGGTAAGGCCACGGCCGATAATCAAAGGAATACGGCCACCGGCGCGTACTTCGTCGAACAACACGTCGGTTTTAACGGTGAATTCAGCAATTACTGCACCGTTTTTCAGGGCCTTGCCTTCAAATGGGCGCAATTCGATTTCATCGCCCATGTCCATTTGGCTTACATCAAGCTCGATTGGCAATGCGCCTGCGTCTTCCATGGTGTTGAAGAAAATAGGCGCAATTTTGTTGCCCAGACAGTAGCCGCCGAAACGCTTGTTGGGGATGAAAGGAATGTCATCACCAGTGAACCACAACACGCTGTTGGTGGCTGACTTGCGTGAAGAACCGGTACCTACCACGTCGCCCACGTAGGCGATTGGGTTGCCTTTTGCGATCAGCGCTTGAAGTTGCTTGATTGGGCCAACCTTGCCGGGTTCATCAGCTTCAATACCTGGGCGTGGGTTTTTCAACATAGCCAAGGCGTGTAATGGAATATCGGGGCGGCTCCATGCGTCGGGCGCTGGGGACAAATCGTCGGTGTTGGTTTCGCCAGTTACCTTGAATACGGTCAACTTGATGCTTTTTGGCACTTCGGGGCGGCTTGTGAACCACTCGGCGTCGGCCCAGCTTTGCATTACTTTCTTGGCTGTGGAAACGCCTTTGTCGGCCAAATCCTTCACGTCGTGGAAGTAATCGAACATCAACAGGGTTTTGGACAAAGCCTCAGCGGCAATTTCGCCTACTTCTGCGTCGTTTAACGCATCAATCAATGGCTTGATGTTGAAACCACCCAGCATGGTACCCAGCAGGAAAGTGGCCTTCTTGCGGTCGATCAGCTTGCAGGTATCGGAACCATTCACGATGGCGGCCAGGAAGGCAGACTTCACCTTGGCGGCATCATCCACACCCGCAGGTACACGGTTGGTGATCAGGTCGAGCAGAAATTCTTCTTCTCCTGCGGGTGGGTTCTTCAGCAGCTGAACCAGATCAGCAGTTTGCTGGGCAGACAAAGGCAGTGGAGGAATGCCCAACGCTGCGCGCTCGGCAACGTGTTGGCGATAGGACTCAAGCATGAGATCTCCCTAGATTGGGTGGGGTCAATAGAAACGATGTAATTTTGAGGCAGTTCGCACGCGCACACAAGTGCTGCGATGCAAAAGTGGCGGGGAATCGATACCTCACAAGTCTTATATATGATATAGGACTTTCCCTTATTTTTAAAGGGGTCAAGGCCGATTCAGCCTGCTTTTAGAACCTGTTGTCGCTTTGCACGCTGATATTTCGCGGGGCTTACACCCGCAACCCGTTTAAAGGCATGCGTAAACGCACTTTGATCGTTGTAAGCCAGGAAGTTCGCAATATCAGCCAGGCTAAGCTCACCGGCTTGCAGGCAGTTTTTGGCCATTTCAACCCGAACACGCTCCAATTCATCCCGAAAACTGCTGCCCTGCTCCTGCAGGCGCCGTTGAAGGGTGCGGGTACTTACACACAAACGGCGCGCCACTTCATTCAAGGTGGGTATGCCAGCGCCAACCGATTCCTGAATGGCTTTTTGAAAGCCGGGAATTGCTTCTTCACCGGCCTTCACTTGCTTTAACAACAAACGGGCCTGTTCATCCAACATGCCGCGCATCACATGGTCGGGCGCTTTCAAGGGCATTTCGAGCAAACTTACAGGCCACACCACTTCAGTGAATTTGCAGTTAAATTCAACCGGGCATTGAAAAAACGCGGTGAAGTCTGCGGGATTGGGCGGCGTTGGGTTGATGAATTGCACGCGGCGCGGATACACAGGGCTTGCAATCAAATGGTTGGTGAAAGCAAACAATACCCCAATTGCAACCGAGTCTACCCAATGGCCCGGGCGCCCGCGTTCGGCACCCCAACGAAGAATTATTTCATCACCTTGTAGCGCCACCTCCAGTACGTTCACGCTGTACACCAAGTTTTCAAACTGCTGCAAACGGGCAAATGCCTCGCCCAGGTTGTTGCAACAACTGGCCACGTAACCCAGTAAACCCATGTTGGCTGGGCGCACGTGGGCTGCAATTTTTAAAGGCATTGCCGGGTCTTGAATAGCCTGGTAGGTCCATTCCAGCATTTCCTGCCATTGCGGCACTTCGATTCGGTTCAGCTCCCCGGCTAGGGGGCGCTTGTACGGAATTTCTTGCGCAACCTTGGGGTGCGCCACTGCCAGCCAATCGAAAAGTAAATTCACATAACTGGCAGAAATATGACCAAGATTAGAATGAAGATTCATTATTTGACAACAATTATTGTCAGAAGAGTTTTACCTGTTTTATGCTAGCGCGTATTCATCGTAACGACCTTCCTGAAAAGACACTTCGCCATGAAAAAACACATCAACACGCTTAAACGAATAAGCACCCTTTTAACAGCGATGGCCATGTTTGGCCTTAGTGCGTGTAGTTTTGAGCAACCCGAAGGCGAAATACAAGGTGCGGCGGGTGTGGCTATCGCCGCTGAAAGGGCCATTTCCGGCCTCGAGCGCAAAGTGCTGCAAATCGATGGGTTTACAGTGCCATACCTGCAAGGCGGTCAAGGTGAGCCCTTGGTATTGATTCACGGTTTCGGCGGGTCGAAAGACAACTTCAACCGCGTGGCTTATTACCTGACTGAGCACTACACGGTTTACTCAATCGATGTGCCGGGCTTTGGTGCTTCCACCCGAGACCTGAATGCAGACTACGTGATCAACACCCAAATTGACCGCATTCACGAAATCATCAAAAAATTGGGACTTGAGCAGGTGCACATAGGCGGCAATTCAATGGGCGGCTGGATTAGCGGCGCCTATGCCGCGAAGTACCCCGGCAATGTGGCATCAGTGTGGTTTTTGGCCCCAGCTGGTTTGGTGGAATCGAGAAAATCGGAAGTAATCCAGAAGTTCGAGAAGACCGGTGAAATTGTATTAACCGCAAGCAACCGTGAAGAATTCGAGAAAATTGTGGATGTGGTGATGTACGAGCGCCCTGCTTTCGCTCCCGGCTTTGTGGTGGATGCGATGGCCGCACGTGCTGCTGCCGATCAGCCTTTGCACAAGCGCATTTACAAAGACTTTAAAAGTGTGCCTTCAGATTTGGCCACTGTGCTGCCAGCATCCGCTTACAAAGGCCCTGGCCTGGTTGTGTGGGGCAAGGAAGACCGTGTTTTGCATGTGGACGGTGCTGCTGAACTAAAAACTGCAATGCCCGGGTTCGATGTAATTTTGATGGACAAGGTTGGGCATGTGCCGATGATGGAGCAGCCCAAGCAGGTTGCTGCGGATTATGTGAAGTGGCGTGAGTCGATTGCGCAGTGATGTGCTGTAAGTTCGGTGCGCATAAAGCTGCGGTTAGCGCACCGCACATGTTGCATCACCCAGCCTTGGCGGTGATAGCTTACCGCACATGTAGCGTCGCTCGGCCTTGCTGGTCATAGCTCACGGCACATGTTGCATCACCCTGCCTTGCCGGGCTTAGTTTCCCTTCTTGAGTGCTAGCTTGGGGCATGCGACACGCAAAAGCGTGCTCGCATCGATTGCTAACGCAATCGCCCCGCGCTGCGACCCAAGCGGGAAGCCCGCCTGAATCGGCTGGGTAATTGCAACTATGCGCAGTGAGCCATGACGGTGCACTAGAGCAATCACGAGCGCTGACGTCAAAGACAAGTTCAATGCTCGCGCTACTTTAAATATGCCAGCAAGCTCGGTATGCTGTCGCTGGTTACATCGGCAACTTTCCAGCCACCAGTTTCCTTAATCAGATTCAAAGTCAGATCTTGAGTATTTCCGGACACAGAAAGCGTCACTCGAACCGAAGCATGCTCACCTTCTGTAACTAAAGGTGTAATGTCGATAACCGTAACAGATGCCGGGTCTTGGCAATTGCACAATGGGTCGGCTGACAATTTGCCAAGCTCGCCAGAAGAGAGTTGCTCCTGCTGTTCCTTTTTAATCAAACTCAACAGGTTTGAGGAATAAATGTCATCTGCCTTGTCAAGAGACGATGTTTTTGAATTCTCGTGATAAAGCTCGCCATAGAGAACATGAACAAAATCTGTAGGGTTGTGTTCAAACTTTTCACCAATCAACCAGAAAGCCACTAGCAAAGCTGCAAACAATAGCGTAGCGATCGAAACCAATACCTTTTGAAACGCTTTCATGGATTTTCCTTAGGAAACCGATAAATGGCGACATCTGGATCTGCGTTTCGATAGACAGGCCCACCCCACATGTCACGTTGCTTGAAGTCGGAAATCCATTCCTTCCGCTGAACATTGCGATATGTCCCTCTGGCCGACCACCTGCAACATTTGGAATTACTGCAATATCGCCTGCTTCAGGCGAATAATTCTTACAGCTATTGGAGTCAATCAACACACCTTTGCTGTAACGGCTTCTTTTAAATCCATATTGCGAAAGCACTGGGTCATACAGCCTGGCTTGTCCCAAAATAGGTCGTACTTGGATACCTCCAGCATCCAAAGCCAATCGAACATGAAGCGCACATTTGCCTTTTTAGGACAAATTGGCGATGCCCACCAGTTTTTGTATCGATTTATTTAAATCTAGGGTCATGAAAATCTCTTGATTTTTTGAACAGTGCGCACATGCCACCATATCGGGACGCAAGGTTACAAATTCAGCGGGTCAATCACCAATCCCGGGGGATAATTTTTGGCGCAATTTCACAAAAACAAGGCTTATTTTCGCAATATTTCTTGCCAAAACCCGCGCACAATTTAAAACATCAAAAAACCAAAACGCGGAGACACACGCATGGAACAATTGATCAACCAAGCCTTGGCAATGCCCACTTTCAATTTGCTGTTTGGCGCAAACCCCGATTGGAAGCAGGTGTTTTTAACACTGCTTACACCGCTATTTCTGGGCGCTACGCTGGTGGAGTATTTGTATTTGAAAAAAGTGGGCAAGTCATTTTTCTTCAAGAAAAATGAGGTGATCACCAACATGCTGCTGGGCGGCTCTTACCAAGCCATGGAATTGGTGTGGTTTGCGCTGTTTGTGTCTGCCTTCATGGAATGGATTTACACCTTCAGAATTGCAACCATTGAAGTAACACCGCTTAGCTTTGCTGCCTTGCTGTTTGGTATCGAGTTTTGTTATTACTGGTTTCACCGCGGCAGCCACAGGGTACGCTGGTTTTGGTGTGCGCATGTGGTGCACCACAGTGGCGAGAACATGACCACCACCACAGCCATGCGCCAAAGCCTGTTTTATGCCGTGAACCTGCATCAAATTTTCTGGGCACCCATGCTGATTATCGGCTTCCCCGTTTGGGCAGTGTTGCTGGCTTATGGTGTCAACCTGGGCTATCAGTATTTTGTTCATACCCAGGCCGTGAACAAGTTTCCAAAATGGTTTGAATATATTTTCAACACCCCCAGTCACCACCGTGTTCACCATGGCCGCAACGATGAATACATCGACAAAAACTACGGCGGCGTATTGATTATTTGGGACCGAATTTTCGGTACCTTTGAACCCGAAGTGGCCCCTGTGGACTATGGCATTGTTCGCCAACCCAAGACCAATAACATCTGGACATTGAATACCCATGAATGGCGTGACATGTTTTCAGATGCTTTAAAGCCTGGTCCCCTTTGGCAGCGGATCAAACACATTTGGGCACCACCCGAGTGGGTACGCCCAGGCCTGAGCGATCAGTCCAACCTGCGCGATAAAACAATTTAAGCAAACTTCTCGTACTACAATGGGTGAAACCACAGAAGGACCACCCATGCGCAGAAAACCACTTAATACAGCCTCCCGATCCAAACTGTCCAAGTATGCAAAACCGCTGGCGAACCTAGCTATTTTGCTGGCGGATGCAGGCAGCCGGCTTGAGCGCCGTTTCTGGAAAAAGAAGCTGTTTGCAGCGCTTGCCCCCATGCTGGAAGGCCGCAGTGACACCACACTGATGCAAACCCTTGACCACTTGTACAGCACCAACTACCGCGCTTACGACGAACTGGCCTTCGCCATTGAAAACACAGTGGAAAGCCCCGAGCTGGGACAAGAAGAAGATATTTTGTTGCTAGCCGCACCGATTTTAGCCTGGTCTACTTACAACATTCCTTCCGGAAAAATTGAAGAGGCCACCGTGGCTGAATTCACCGCCCTGCTTCAAAAAAATGTGTTGTCGGAACATGCGCATTTGGTGCTGACCAACATGCTGTTCAGCCCCGACCAACTGCCTGAAAGTTACACCGCAGCGGCCGAGCTGGCGCGCCAATTGGGGCAAGCCGCCATCGACCGCGTGAAAGTGCGTATCGACACCGAAAACCTGCCTGCCACGCAAAGCTTCTTGAGCGATGTGCGTTATTTGATCGGCGCCATTTCAGTACCGGCAGGCTTTCCTGCATTCAAATGGCAAGTTGAAGCACACAGCAACGGCACCCTTTTAAGCAAAGAAGAAGTACTGGCCAACTGGCGGCTAACCGGCGGCCAAGCGTTGCAAAAAATCATGCCCGGCTGCCTGCTTGAATTGATGCTGCCCAACGGCCTTTACAACGCATGCCGCGAAGCAGAAAAAGAAGCACGTGCTTACTCGGTGCGTGCATCGGCTGCCTTTCTTGAAAGCGCGCTCGATGTTCCTACACAAAAAATTCACGCCAGCGTGGGCGCATTTGTTGATCGCGGCGAAATTGAAGAATACCGAATCGGTTTTTCTGTTGAAGGCAACAGCGACATTGTGCACGGCGTGGTGTGGCCACTGATTGGTGAAGAATACGGCAATGAACCCGACCCCGTGTACGAAAAAGACATTGAAAGCGAACCAGACAACCCGGTTATTCGATCAAAAATTGAAGCCCTGCTAAAAGAAGTGGGCATTCGACAGATCAAGGTGCTGGAAGAACGTTTCCCGCTGGAATACTGTGAAGACTGTGGCTCACCTTTGTACCCCAACCCGGAAGGCGAATTGATGCATGCTGAACTGCCCGAAGATTCTGAACTTCCTAGCAGTATGCATTTGCATTAAACCTTCGTGCTTGCTGCGCGTGTCGTGGAAAGTTCGAACAGTGAATTGCCAGCACACCTGCCCCGACAATCAAGAAAGTTGAACGGATCTGTCGGGAAAGGTGTGTGGCGGTTCGCTGTTCAAAAGAGCCACCACGCTCAACGCAGAACACGTTACGCCTTACCGCTTCTCGCCTGCTTCGCACCCTGCCGTATCAGAAGCAAAATAGGCACCAAGGCGATCATCACAATCATCAACGCAGGAACGGCTGCTTCGGTCAACCGTTCGTCTGAAGCAAACTGGTAGGAAACTACAGCCAGTGTGTCGAAATCAAATGGGCGCAACACCAAGGTGGCGGGCAATTCCTTGATCACATCGACAATCACCAGCAACATACCTGTAGCCACCGACCCCTTCAGCACCGGCAAATGCACATGCCACAACACCTGCCGTGGCGAGCGGCCAAGAATGCGAGCCGATTCATCAATGTGCCGCGTAATTTGCTGTAGCCCGGAATCAACAGACTGCAGCGCCGCCGAAGTAAAGCGAACATTGTAGGCATACACCAAAGCAAGCACACTGCCTGTTAAAGCGGGCACTTGCCAACCCATGTCGTAAGTGAAGCGATCAAATGTGGCCAGTGGCAACAATATGGCAATTGCCAAAATTGCACCAGGCACACCGTAGCCCAGCGAGATTAATCGGTAAATTGCAGTAACCCACCACACTTGCGCTTGCCGCTTTACATAAGCCAGAAACACCGCCAGAAACACCGCAACCCCAGCCGCCATGGCACCCAACAGTGCTGAATGGTAAGCCCACTGAAAACTGCGTGCCCAATTGATTGAGGTATCTACATCGACCACCAAGGCCAATAAAATCAACACGGGCAATACGAAGCCCAACACGAAAGGCATGGCCGATAAAAACACCACCCACCACGCCTGCATGCCCCTTAGTCGCTTTCTTTCAATGGTGCTGCCCTTGCCCGACTGCGTATAAAACTGCGCTCTGCCACGCGCCTTCGACTCAAACACAATCAGGGCCAACATCACCACAAGCAACATCACAGCCAGCAGGGCTGCACTTTCCCTGTCACCCAAATTCAACCACGTATTAAAAATTGCGGTTGTGAATGTACGCACCCCGAAATAGGACAAAGCACCGTACTCAGCCAGGGTTTCCATCAGCACCAAGGTAAGCCCAACTACCCAAGCCGGTCGGGCCACGGGCAAACCCACTTTCAGAAAGGCGCTGGTTGCGCTGTGGCCCAGGGAACGGGCTGCATCCAGCATGGAAGGGCTTCGCCCCAAAAATGCAGTTCTCGCCATGATGTACACATAGGGGTACAGCACGAAACTGAGAACCAAAATTGCGCCCGAAGTTGAGCGAATTTCAGGGATTCGGAAATCGTTGCCCAGCACACCACGTAAGGTGCTTGCCAGCCAGCCAGAGTATTGCAGTGCGTCGGTGTAAGCATATGCAATCACATACGATGGCATTGCCATAGGCAACAACAACAGCCATTCAAGCCACTTTCGCCCCGGAAAATCATGGGCAGAAACCCACCAGGCCGGCAACACACCCATGGTGCTGGTCAGCACCACAACACCAAAACAAAGGTAAACCGTTTGCCACACCAAATCAGGAAGAATGGTGTTGGCCAAATGAGTCAGCACTTGAGGAGCCTGCACCAGGCTAAATCCTGCCAAGCCAAACAAATAGACGAACGGCATCAACAGCAGCAATGCCAGCAGTGCAACAGAAATGCGACTTCTTAACCCCAGAGTAAACAAACAAACCGCCCAGACATGGCAAAATAGAAGTGAGAACGATTTTACTTTAAGTTCATGTAGTACACCTGAAGCAAAGGTGAACTGCGTAGTAAACAGACCACGGCGCAACTGAAAAAATGAAACAAGCCCCTGCTCTTAGCATCAATCAACTGAGCATTCAGTACCCGGGAGGTAACACTCCCGCCGTTCGCAATGTCAGCTTTGAATTGGCACAAGGTGAAATTGCCTGTTTGCTGGGCCCTTCCGGCTGTGGAAAAACCACCTTGCTGCGGGCAATCGCAGGTTTCCTCATGCCTACGAAGGGCAACATCATGCTCAAGGGTGAAAAGGCAAGCGAGCCCGGCAAAGTGCGCAGCCCCGAGAATCGGCATGTGGGCGTGGTGTTTCAAGATTACGCTCTATTTCCCCACCTCACTGTTCGCAAAAACATTGAATTCGGTTTGCACAAACGCAGTGAACATGAAAAACGCAACCGCAGCGGTGAATTGCTCGCCTTAATCGGGCTTGAGGCACTGGCCGACAGGTATCCCCATGAATTGTCGGGTGGCCAGCAACAGCGCGTGGCATTGGCACGCGCACTAGCCCCAAAACCCACGCTTATTTTGCTGGACGAGCCTTTTTCAAACCTGGACGTTGAACTGAAAGAGCGACTCACTTTTGAAGTTCGGGAAATTTTAAAAGCCGAGAACATGAGTGCAATTCTGGTAACTCACGATCAGCATGAAGCTTTCAGCATGGCTGACCGAATCGGAGTGATGCATGCAGGAGAATTGCAACAATGGGGCTCCTCCTACAGCCTTTATCACCAACCCAATTCGCGCATGGTGGCCGACTTCATTGGTCAAGGTGTATTCCTGCCGGGCAAAAAAACCGAGCAAGGCTTGCAAATTGAGTTGGCGCACCTACGTCTAAGCGAAGACCAGCTGCCAAAAAGCGACGAATTTGATGTACTGATTCGACCTGACGACATCATTCACGACGATGCCAGCCCTATGCAGGCCAAAGTGGTCAGGAAGTCATTTAGAGGTGCAGATTTTCTGTACACACTTGAACTTGAAAGCGGTGTACATGTGCTTGCATTGGTGCCTAGCCACCACAACCACGCGATTGGTGAGCCCATCGGGATCAAGCTTGAACTTGATCACGTCATCACATTTGAGCGGGCTTAACCAGCCAGTATTCAGCTCAGGTCGTTTGAACCTGAAGTGCCCGTAGAAAAACTGCCGCTGTCTGAATCAAAACTGCTTGCTGTAGAACTGATTGATGAGCTACCGCCAGTGGCGGCAAATAGCTCGGAAGCTTCCTGAATACCGTTGGGATTAGAGAAGTCGAGGGTTAATGGGAAAACCTCAGGGGACGTAAACAAACCGTCAAGAGTGGCCTCGAGCGCCAGTGAATTTGTATTGCCAAGCAATTCCGGCTGTGCGAAGAGACCAGAGTCAATTTGCATGGAATCCAGCAGTGAATCGGTGTCAAACCCTGATACTTCTTGCATAGCGCTGTTCACTTCACCAGAAAGCTCACCAAACATGTTTTGGCTCAACGTATTCAGGTCTAGCACTTGGGATTGAATGTCTGCAATGAGCTGGGTCAACTCGGAATAAGCGAGCTCACCGCCCAAAGCATGCTTTACACGCGGGAGAGCATTCAACAGCTCAGAGTTCAAAGCTTCAAATGATGCTTGTTCATTCATGGTGTTCAGAATTCCTGCAGTGTCTGCGTTGGAAAGCAATGCCGGCTCAACACTGGCAAGAATTGATGCACTCTCAAACACGCTCACATCGCTGACACAGGATTGAGAAATACATCGAAATTCGCCCAAACCGAGAAAGGACGCACTTGAAAACGTTTTAGGGTCAAGACCGTCGAGTGACGAAAAGGCTATTTTGGATAAACCAGGAGATGGCTCAGAAACATCAAAAAATTCAATTGTTGCCCTACCAACGGAGCTGCTCAGCTCCCCAGCAACATGGCCGTGGTCGGTTTGCACTGACAATTGAATGACGGAATCTGACATAAACCCAATTTTTTTGATGACACCTCAACATTTTATACGATGGGCCATGTCAATTGGATTCAAACCACCCCCCAATCAAAAAGGGGGATGCTTTATTTGTTTTGGTCCAGTGAACCCAACAAGCCGTCCAAGGCTCCCCCTTCAGAGCCGGCATTGGAGGAAATTCCGCTGCTCAGAGAATCCAGCAAACCGGAGTCAGACTCGCTCGAAGAACTGCTCAGGCCCGACAACAAACCACCACCGCCAAGAATCGGATCCAAAAGCGGATCAGCAATATTGGTAATAGGGTCAAGAACCGGATCAAGGATAGGATCAACCACGGGATCGGTTACGCCAGTAATCACATCCACAATGTCATTAACTGGGTCGGTGATCGTATCAATGATTGGATCAGTGATACCGCCAATGCCGTCGACGATATCGGTAACCGGGTCTGTAATACCACCCACAACGCCGTCAACAATATCAGTTACCGGGTCGGTGATACCGCCCACCACGCCGTCAACAATGTCGGTAACCGGGTCGGTGATACCGCCCACCACGCCGTCCACAATGTCGGTAACCGGGTCGGTGATACCGCCAATGCCATCAGTGACACCGCCAACCACGCCGTCCACAATGTCGGTCACAGGATCGGTAACGGGCGTCAAATCCAGATCCGGCAAAGAACCAACCAAAGTTGCGATGTCATCAAATGTCGAATCCAGATTCAGCAAACTGTCCAGCTGCGGATTGCTGCCCACGTCGATTGTGCCCAACAGGTCTGTCAGCGTGGAGGAAACCTCACCGGCATCCTCAAAAATACTTAAACCCAAATCGGCACTGGGCATTTCAGTTTGAGCAGAAACTTGGTTCTGAACATCACTGCCCAGGTTATCGAACACTGGCTCAAAAGTAGTGTTCAGCAAACTAATTTGATCAAGCACTGCATCAATTGCAGTTTGAAGGCTCTCGGGGCTAGGGCTTTGGCTCAAACCACCGATCAGGCTATTCAATGCATCATTTGGATTCATGCCGCCACTGCCTTCCAGCATGGCCATTAATTGAGCAAACTCGGGGGATATCGGCACCATAGAACCGTCTGCATTGGCCACCGGTTTTAACAACGGCAATTCCAAAGTTTTTGAAAGTTCTGCTGGCTGCGTTAAAGCCTTGTTGCCCAAACCTGCCAAACTGGCTGATTCGCCCACCGCAGCTTTACCAAAAGTAACTGGTGCCGCGCTGGCCGCTTGTGCAGCTATACCCATCGCACTGGAAGCACCACCAATATCGACCGCAGAAACCGCACCTAACAGGCCAGCACCGGAATAAGCAGGGGACAATCCTGAAAAACTGCCACCTTGCTGGCTTGATGAACTGAACTGAGATTTTGCCGAACTACCCGCGAAACCAGTATTGGCGCCCATACCATCGAACTCGGACGTATTCAAAGTTGATTGCAGAAACTGCATATTGACGGCGGACGGATCGGCCAATTGCTGTTCAGCACGCTCTACAGCCAAGTCTTCAGCCGTTTTCCTGGTGTTTTGAATGTCGTCACCCATTTTTGTCATTCCTTTGGGAATCGCCCCGTTCCTTCCAGTTTCTCAGTGTTTTGGCCCTGCGAATGGATGAATTAAGGCTGTAAAGTGCCCCTATTTAGGTAGTGTGAGCACTTTACTTACAAAAATCAAGGTCTTACCTATAAAACCTGGGATCAAGAACAGGTGCGGGTTTTAAGGTTGGGCTCAGCTGTTTCTCGGCTGTAGTTCCTTGCAGACGGCTTCGTTCCGATCTTTTCTCAATTTCAAGGCGCTGTGCCGGCGTCAATACAAACCCCGCTGCCTTCTCGACCTCGGCCTGGCTCACATCCAAACCCAGCTTCTCTGCAATTTTCTGGTCTGCGGGGCTGCTTGCAATATCTGCTGTATCTTTCAGGCTACTCTCCAGGCGCTCACGCTCAGGGTTTTTCGAGAAAAACAAGGCAAACCAATCGGCTTCAGCGCCAGGGGTGGGCAACATCAAGCCCATTGCGTGCATCAGCCTGAAACTGGCATCCCGCGCATCAAATACCGCGTTAATGTAGGCAATCAACACGTTGAAGTACTCAACCTGTGCATCCAGCATCACAATCACGGTTTCACGACCAAAATCGCGAAGCCTTTTGCGGTTTTTAAATACCTGCAAAGAATCGGCGTAAGCACCGCGCAAAGTTTGCGCCCGCGACTGCCCTGCTGCCCACTTGCCCCACTGAAAACGAACACTTTCCTCCACCCGCAACCTGGCAGCAGACAATTGGGCACGCCGTGTGTCAATTGTGGCGGCCGCCTGGTTCACGCGGGCCACCTGCTCGCCACCAGAAAAGGCACTGTACTGCAAGCGCAAGTTCACTGAACTATCAGTTCTGTCACCGGTAAACGGGTCTGGTTCGCCAAAAAACTGCTGAATACCCACCAGGTTTAAGGATGGATAGAGGCTCGCATCCTCAGCCGTGTAATTGTGTCTCGCCTTCACAATCTGGCTTTCGGCCACTCGAATTTCCGGATTCGAGAACAAGGCCTTGGTCACTGCCTCGTCCACCAGCTGGGGCAACATATTGCGCTGAATTTCCAGTTCAGGCACGTTATATCCCTCGGGGTACGCACCAAAGTAGCGGAAATAAGTGGCTCTCGCCTCCTCAAACTGCCCTTCAAAATTCACAAGCCTGTCACGTGTTACCGCCAAACGGGCCTTGGCAAACTGGGCGTCAGTTATACCGCTTCCTCCCAGCTCAACACGGCGCTCCTCTAAAGCCAGCAACTGTGCCACTGCGGCTTCTGCCGCACGGGAAGCCTCAACCAGCAAGGCATTGCGAGACAAGGTGCTACTGGCCAAAAAGCCTTCAAGCACCACATCTTGAATGGTTTTTACAAATTGACCATCCGCGATAGTGCCATCGGTTTCCGCCGCCTTTACTCGTGCGGTAATTCGGCCAGCTGTATACAAAGGTTGCGTTACGGTAATGTCAGTGGATTGCCGGTTGGTAACCGTTGAACTTGAACTGGCATTCGCACCCACAGTAATTCGCGGAAAATAGGCAGCGCGCGCGCCGTCCTCAATGAACTGCGAGGCATTCACATTGATGCGCGAGGTCACAATTTCAGGATTGGTACGCAACATGTTCAGGAAACGAACCTTGGTGAGTTCCTCCTTACTCATGTTTGCAGCCTCGGACGGCGCTATTCGCCGGGCACGAAACTCATTGTTATCGTTGCCCGCATTTGCAGAAGGCACATCGGAAGCTAGCGTGTTTTGCGCGGCCGCAGGAAGTGCCAGAAGGCTGGCAAGTAACATGCAAAGTGCCTTGCGGGCCCATAAGCCGCCTTGGGTCATGTCCAATTGATTTGTCATGGATTAATTAGGGTTCCCTGAAGGCTTCTTGCTTCAGCTTCAATACTGGTTTTAACAAATAATAGATAAAGGGCTGAGAACCTACATTAATGTCAACTTCGGCAGTCATCCCCGGTGAAATACGCAATGGCGCCTCGGGTGTGCCAAAAAAAGCTTTGTCCGTGCTTACAATCAAACGGTAATAAGGGCCAGTTTCTTCCGTACCTGGGTCTGTATCAGCCGCAATTTGGGTAACCTTGCCGGGCAGTGTTCCGTAACGCAAAAAGTCATACGCCGACACTTTCACTTCCGATGGCTGATCCATGGTCACATAGCCACGATCAGAAGGAGAAAGCCTGGTTTCAACCACCAACACCTCGTCTACTGGCACCACTTCCATAATAGGCTCGCCCTGACGAACCACGTTGCCCACAGCCTGCAACTTCAGGTTTTTAACCACGCCATCAATTGGCGAGCGGATTACTGCGCGGTCACGCTGATCACTGGCACGATCAATTTCATCTTTCAAACTGGCCAGCTGGCGTTCAAGGGTTGTTAACTCATCGGCGGCTCTGCGGCGAAACTTGCCCTCCTCTTCCACGCGGCGAGCACGGCTTTGCCCAACGGAGGCTTGAGCAGATGCTATGGTTTGCCGCATCGAGGCAATTTCTGCCGTCAAGCTGTCGTAATCGCGCTTCTTGGTCAGGTATTCCAACTGCGACACTAGCCGCTCCCGAACCAGCTCACGGGTAATTTCAAGTTCACGCAGGGTGGTAACCGCACGGTTTTCCAGGCCCTCAAGCTTGGCTTGCAGCTCACCCACCTTGCCCTGGTTGCCCTGCATTTGACTGTCATTCACCCCCAAAATACCGTTCAGCTCAGTGATGCGGGCAATGTAAGTGGCTTGCTCAGTGCGGTACAAATCGGGATAGTCTGCAACAATTTCTTTGGGGTATTCAGGTGACTTGCCAGCCGCCTCACCGAGCAAGCGCGCCCGGCTCATTTCAAGCGCGGCCCTGCGGCTTTTCAATTCTTCAATGTTAATACCCGAGGTGGCCAGGTTCAGTTGAACCAGCATGGCCCCTTCTTTTACCAAGTCACCCTCTTTTACAGCCAACTCCTGAACAATACCGCCCTCCAAGTGCTGAATACTTTTGACTCGGGTCGAGGGAATGACCTTGCCAGGTGCTGTAACCACTTGGTCAACACGAATAAACAAGGAAGCAAACAAGGACACAGCGATCAAACCGAGCGCAAACCTGCTTTTGGTATCAAACCCACCACCACTGGGTTTGTACAAGGCAGGCACTTCGTAAGGCTTGTTATCGTTTTTGCCGACTTCGGCCAATGCATTATTGGACTTCATAATTTCTCGACCTTCGCTAATCAGGCTTGGGCGGCTTTGCCGCCCATGTCGGTATTTACCTGCCCTTCATTTACACCATTGGCTTCCAGCGCTTGCCTGGTGGCCTCGGATGTAACCTGTGAAGCAGCCTTGGGCGCGGCTGGCACCGGCTTCGGAACAGAAATGCCGTACAACAGTTTCAACATTTCTGGCGTGGCACCAACATGCAACTTCGACGCCTTGTCCAGGTAAATAATCTTGTCGCAAATTGACATAAGGCGTACGGAATGCGTCACCATAATGATGGTTTTCACCGTAGCCAAGCTTTTGAACACGGCCATCAAATGAGTTTCTGCCGCGAAATCCAGATCGTTCGTGGGTTCATCCAGCAATAACACGGGCGCATCCGACAAAAACGCCTGAGTAATTGCGACCCTGCGGCGCTGGCCACCCGACAGGCGGTTACCGCCCTCGCCCACCTGCGTCATGTAACCATCAGGCATTTTTGCAATAAATTCATGCGCCCCAGAACGCTTTGCTGCCAGCAAAATTTGCTCATCGCTGGCATCGGGGTTAGACCGGCGCAAGTTTTCCACAATCGTGCCTTCAAACAACTGCGAAGTTTGTGGTAAAAAGCCAATCCACTTAGAAAGCTCCTGACGGGAAAACTGGGACAAATCATATTCATCCAGCAACACGCGGCCACTTTGCGGCTCGTAAAGGCCGCGCAGCAATTTCAGCAAAGTTGATTTACCCGCGCCATTGTCGCCAGCCAAACCGTAAATACCACGTGGGCCAATTTGGGCTGAGACCGACTTCACCACCTCTTTTTGTGCGCCCACGTGCTGATAACTCACATTCTCAAGGCGCAACGCGCCAGAAGGCATGGGCAAACTTAAACCCGTGTGTTGCTTTTCCTCGTCTGAAGAAAACACCTTGTTCAAACGGTCTGTGGCCTCGCGGGAATGGGCAATTGAGCGCCAATGCCCACTCAAGGCAGCCAAGGGGCCAATGGCTTTTGCAGCCAACATGTTCGAAGCAATCAAGCCACCCACCGTCATCCACTGGTTAATCACCGCATAGGCACCCACCGCAGTAATCGCCACGTTCACGCACAACATGATGGAAACTGACAACTCGCGCTGGTCTTCCATTTCCCCGTTTTTCTGGAAAGATTCCTGAACCCACGAGTTGTAGCTGGAAACCCAGGCCCGCTTGGCAGAATCGTCTTGCACCAAACTTTTAATCGCTTCACGGCCACGGCAAACCTCAGCCAGTACCTCGTCGCGGCGGCGGGCGCGTGAAAATTCCTCAACACGACGCTTTCTGAATTCACCCGCGCTGTACCATGACAAAGCCGCCAAGCACACAAGGCCAATCAGCACCACGGGCAATATTGGCAACGCAATGGTTGCAATCAGGCCAATGGCCAGAATCGCGAACGGCAGATCAAGAATGGTCATTGCAACCGCGCCACTCCACACCACGCGCACGGTATCAACATCTTTGAAAAGGGAATACCAGGCAGCCGTTGAACGCGCCTCAAGCTGTCGCAAAGGAATCGACAGAATTTTGTTCATCAACTTACTGGCAATTTGCCCGTCAATTTTCACAGCAGCCACACGCAGAACACGAGCGCGGAATGAACGCAAAATAAGGTCGGCCGCCAGCAAGATACCCATGCCGATCAACAAAGCGGTCAGCGTGTTCAAGCCAGAACGATAAATAACCCGATCGTAAACCTGTAGAGAAAAAACCGCTGGAAACAACGCCACCAAGTTTACGAAAATAGACAACAAAGCAGCGCGTTTCAACAGAGGCAATGCGCTGCGAATAACCCCCTCAACGGTTTTAGAGCCGGATACCTCGACAGCACCGCCCCCATCAGCAGCAGCTTGCCCCGTCTTTTCCGGTTTCAAACCGAAATTCCAGAGCGCTTCGAGTCTTTCTTTGAACAAGTATTTCACCGACATCGCGATTTTCCCTAGGTTACACAGCGCCCGCCGAACCAGCCATGCGCAGCTGTTGCGCCTTTAACCGTTCAAGCAATACCAGGTACGAGGCGATCAAACGGACCACAGCCGGGCGCATACCCGCCAACTGTTCCCTGGTCAACTTGGCCAGCGGGTTTTCCAACCGTGTTTTGGCATCGGGCTGCGCATCGATTGCACGGCACACCCGTTCGAATACATTGCTGAGCGCTGCATCCACCTCTGCCTCCGACATCGCAGATGACAACACCTGTGGTTTGGCATCGATCAAACTAAGCCGCTCCTGCCAACCCAACACCGCCTTGGCCAAAACCGGGTCCTGCTTCAACTGACTCTCGAACGCGCTTCGCTCTGCGCCTCGCATTACACCGAGTACATAGTCAGCAGCCAACCAGTTTTTATCATCATCAGTCATGCGGGGCCCCTTATGCCATATATCCAGATGGCTCGGCATCCTTGCGTCGCGAATTGCTCGCGGCCATGGTTGCCAAACCTTCAGACTGAAATTCGTCATACACAGTTTTCAATTCAATCAAACCCCTGCGAACCCAGGTTTTAACCGTTCCCAAAGGCACATCCAGGTGCTCTGAAATCTCTGCATGGCTCATGCCGTGGGTATATGCCAAGGTCAACACCTGCCGATATTTGCCATCAAGACGCTGAACACAGGCCTGCATCACTCGGCTGGTTTCCTTCTCATCGCTGCTTGCGGAATGCGCTTCGAACACCAATTCAGTGGGCTTTTCATCCTGATCAGAAAACTGGTCCAGTGAAATGGAATTCACCGTGTGGCTTTGCTGTGCAATTAAATCCAGCGCCCTGTTCCGCACCACCTGATGCAGCCATGTTTCAGGCGCAGACAATTTGCTGTTGAACGTGTGGGCGTATCGCCAAAGGCGAATGTAAGCATCCTGAAGCACATCCTGAGCCACACCCGGCTCGCGAACTATGCGCAACGCAACCGCAAACATTTTTCGTGAGGTAAGTTGATACAACTCCTCAAACGCCTTACGATCGCGATTTGCAATTCGTTCAATTAAAGAAGCGAGCTCTTCTCTCAACCTGGCTGTCCCCGAGATGAAGTCATCTGTGTGTGTTTGCTACGTCCTGATACTGTTAATTTACAGTCGCGCCAAACTTTGGTTCTGTCAAAAAGGCCAGGTTTTACTGCTCATACCACTGAATCGAGCCACCCAACTCGGGGGATGTAACTCTCTAGTATCCCCCTGCTAAGGGATACTAGCAAAAGTTCCGATTCCAGAACAGTACTTGTACTGTCTATTTGCTTACATAGCCCATCGAAATTCAATCCCCCTAATAGTGATTAACCCGCTTGTAATTTCCCACAAGGGCCTGAATCCAAAATTTATTGCCGGAAGTACAAATCGAATAAGCAGCAACCCAAACAAATCAAAAAGCGGGGCAAACAATGACCTTTATACCGAGCTGGCCAAGCCAGCCAAACATGGGTGGGACTATGAAGAACGAAAAAGGCTTGACAGGTCGACCACTTACGCCCCGCGAGACGGGTGTGCAAAGTACCCCCGCGGGCAGGACAATTAGCCTTCAGCCCATGTTCGTAACAAACCGCACCACTCTTGAAGAAATAGACAACCACTTGGCCAGCGCCGAAACACGGATTGTGGTTATTACCATCGAAAGGAGCAATCGGCACGGGGAAGCTGTGGTTCAACACATAGGCACCAACTATTCCGATGTCAGAGTGGTGTTGGTGTGCGAGGGCAGTGCCCAAGACATTCTGGGAATGGCGTTCAAACCGGGCGTTTGGGCCTGTGTTAGCCGCCAATCCTCCGTGGAAACCCTGCGCGAAGCAATCGATACCGTTGCCGCGGGAACCCGTTATGTGGCCCCTGAGCTTGTGAATACCAAAGCAACTCCTGCCTACCCTGGCTCTGAGCAGCAGCACCCAGCCAATGTGATGCACCCATTGATCGAGCAAGAGGAAGGCGCACAACTTACGCGGCGCGAGCGCCAGGTGCTTACATTGATAGCGCAAGGCCGCCCCCGCCGCGAGATTGCAGAACTGCTGAAAGTTTCGCCACGCACCATTGACGCTTACCGCGCACGTTTACTGCAAAAGTTGAATCTGGATTCCAGTGTTCAGTTGGTGAAATACGCAATTTCAGCAGGAATGGCCAGCTAAGCCCTAACCCACAGCCAGCGAACTACCCAAGCTAACGGTTGAAGTTGTAACAGATTAATAAACCCCGCAACACCCTGCGGGGTTTTTTGTTTGTGCAGCTAAAATGGCGGTTTGAAGCAAACCCACCACCCATCAAACATGAACAAGAAAGCATTGGTGCTGTTTTCAGGCGGACAAGACAGCACAGTTTGCCTGGCATGGGCACTATCCAAATTCGAACACGTTGAAACAATTGGCTTTGACTACGGGCAACGCCACCGCATTGAATTGCAATGCAGGCTAACCGTACTGGACAGGGTACGCGAGCAGTTTCCCGAGTGGGCGAATAAGCTTGGTGAGGACCGGGTAATTGATCTAAGCTGGCTTGGGCAAATTTCAGACTGTGCATTAACCGAAGAACGGGAAATTGAACTGAATGAAACAGGCCTACCCAATACCTTTGTACCGGGCCGCAATTTGGTGTTCTTTCTAATTTCGTCGGCAGTGGCATACCGAAGGGGCTTATCCACACTTGTGGGTGGCATGTGTCAAACCGACTTTTCTGGCTACCCCGATTGCCGGGAAGACACATTAAAAGCCCTTCAAGTGGCAACCAACCTAGGCATGGCCAGCACCTTTCGCTTTGAAACCCCATTGATGTGGATCGACAAAACCGAAACGTTTCAACTGGGTGAGCAACTGGGCGGCAAAAAATTACTTGAAATTATTGTTCGTGACACTCACACCTGTTACACCGGCGACCGATCACACGAACATGATTGGGGTTTTGGTTGCGGTGAATGCCCCGCCTGCGATTTACGCAAACGCGGATGGAAAAACTACATTTCACAACAGAATCAATAGCTTGAAACCAAAAAGAAGAATAAGCCCGGAAGCCGCAACAGGCCTGGGTTTGCACAAGTTTTAAGCAAGCAGAAAATAAATGAAATAATTTTGCAAAAACGTTTGACACAAAAAATTTTCTTGCTATAATTTCGTTCTCTCAACGACGACAAGTTGTTGAAATGCGGGAATAGCTCAGTTGGTAGAGCGATACCTTGCCAAGGTATAGGTCGCGAGTTCGAGTCTCGTTTCCCGCTCCAAATTCCTAAGGGGAAGTGTTACACTTCCCCTTTTCTTTGCCCGCCATATTTTTGGCGAACACCCTTGGCGGGGTGGCAGAGTGGTCATGCAGCGGACTGCAACTCCGTGTACGCCGGTTCGATTCCGACCCCCGCCTCCAAGTTTTAAACCATCCGCCCGGGTGGTGAAATTGGTAGACACAACGGACTTAAAATCCGTCGCTTACCGTAAAAGGGGCGTACCGGTTCGATTCCGGTCCCGGGCACCAACTCTAATTCAATCCTTTCGAATTATTTCCTGAAGGGGCTAACGCCCAGCTGCTGGCAAAATTTATTGAACACATCGCTCGCCTCAGATGCACTTAATCCATCCAATCGGGCTAGATTTGACTCTGAAACATGCTGCTCCAGTGTGCTTAAGAATTTATTCAATGCTAATTCGTTGTGAATGTTCAGCCGCCCGGTGCTCGTAAAGTTCTCCGCGATTATTTTTCCGCGGAAATTGAGCAACATCTGCTCCCTACTCACAACAAAATCCGATGGAACAGCATCAACAATGCGAGTCGGAGGTGCAGAATTGCGCTGACTGGCCGAACCCTCTGAGCCCGACAAGGCGTTGGTATTGAAAATATCAGGGATTGAATCAAACCGGATATTACGCGCCATCTCTTTGGGCAAAATTTGGTAACCCATCAATTTGGAATCGCTTGCCGTAGAATCAGCGGGGTAGAACGGATTCGGCTCCCAACTAAAACCGGCTTTGGCCGCAAATTCTTTGGATAGGGTAAATCGTTCATCGAAACTTGAATCACCAGCCTTTGGCGCAGTGGCATACAAGGGTTTTTGTGTGCCATTAAAACCAGTTTTAGGCGAATGCTTTTGAGCAGCCACTTCTTTATTTGAAGCAACTTCTTTATTTGAAGCAACTTCAGACTTCAAAGCAGCGGGACTCGACGATTTCGCGTACTCGTTCTTTTCGACAATCGTTGGCAATCTTTTCTGAATATTTTCTTTTAAGACCCCCATAGACTTATGAAAGTTGGGCCCTGCTTCGGAAAGCATTTTCACGGTCATTCGCCGTGTCCTTGGCCTTTTGGGAACCTTATCACCAACCAGCATTTTTAAATGGTCAAACGACTGCTCGGTAGCAGTCGGTTTGCTTGAATTTGCAGTAGCGCGCGGTGAAACACAGGGCGACTGATCACAAACACGGTCTGATTGAGACAGGAGCGACTCCGCAATTTTTGCGCATGCCGTTGTAAACCTTTTCCATGCACCAAGCTTTGGGGCCCCGTCTTGAGTTATCGGCTGGTAGCGCACAGCTGGGCTGCTCACTTCCTTCTTGGATTGAATCACCGCCATGAACTTTGAACCCTTATCACTAATAAAAAAGAATATGTCATTTTGGTGGGGTTTTATTGAAAAAGGTTCCTGTCTGAATACTCAAGCAACCACCACAACTACCATGACCAGCAAGGCCAGCCATGTAATTACATCGTACAATACGTGTTCCGCGCCCAGCAAAACTTCAAAAAACAACACCGTGACTCGCCGAATTCTTGTTACCTCTGCCCTGCCTTACGCCAATGGCGCCATTCACCTTGGCCACCTGGTTGAATACATTCAAACCGACATCTGGGTTCGCTTTCAAAAAATGCAAAGCAACGAGGTGTATTACGTGTGCGCAGACGACACGCATGGCACACCAGTTATGCTGCGTGCGCAGGCCGAAGGCATTAGCCCCGAGGAATTGATTGCGCGGGTCAGCACAGAGCACCAACGCGACTTTGCCAGTTTTCATGTGGGGTTTGACAACTACTATTCCACCAATGCGCCAGAGAATAAAGCGCATTGCGAAACCATTTACACGCGCTTGCGCGATGCAGGGCTGATACAAACCCGCTCGGTTGAGCAGTTCTACGACCCGGTCAAGGAAATGTTTTTGCCCGATCGGTTTATCAAAGGCGAATGCCCCAAGTGTGGTGCGAAAGACCAGTATGGTGATTCTTGCGAAGCCTGCGGTGCCACCTACCAACCCACAGAACTGAAAAATGCTTACTCCACCGTGTCTGGTGCAGCGCCCGTGCGCAAAAGTTCAGACCATTATTTTTTCAAGCTTTCGGACCCACGTTGCGAAAACTTCCTTCGCCAATGGACCCAAAGCGAAGGCCGCCTGCAAATTGAAGCCAGCCGCAAGATGCAAGAATGGCTGGGCGAAGAAGGCAGCGGCAAACTAGCCGACTGGGACATTTCACGCGATGCGCCGTACTTCGGCTTCGAAATTCCCGATGCGCCCGGCAAATACTTTTATGTATGGCTAGACGCACCAGTAGGCTACTTCGCGAGCTTCCAGAACCTGTGTGAACGAATTGGTGTGGACTATCAGGACTTCTTGAAAGCTGACACCAATACCGAGCTGATTCATTTCATCGGTAAAGACATCTTGTACTTCCACGCCCTGTTCTGGCCTGCCATGCTGCAGTTTGCAGATTTGCGCACGCCGACAAAAGTGAATGCACACGGTTTTCTGACCGTAGACGGCGCAAAAATGAGCAAAAGCCGCGGTACATTCATTACCGCCGAAAGCTACATTCAACAAGGCCTGAACCCGGAATGGCTGCGCTATTATTTTGCAGCGAAACTCAACTCCACCATGGAAGACCTGGACCTGAGTTTTTCAGATTTTACCGCCCGAGTGAACAGCGATTTGGTTGGCAAGTACATCAACATAGCCAGCCGCAGTGCGGGTTTTCTGGTGAAAAACTTTGAAGGCCGCGTACTCGATTCAGCCATGCAGCACCCACTGCTTATCGATATTCGCCAACAGGCCGAAGCGATTGCAAGCTATTTTGACGAACGCGAATACGGCAAAGCCATTCGCGAAGTAATGGCCTGCGCCGACAAAGTCAATGCTTACGTGGATCAGGAAAAGCCATGGGAACTGGCCAAGAACCCGGACAAGCAAGCGGAATTGCAAACAGCCTGCTCCATTTGCCTGGAGGCCTTCCGACTGCTGACCCTTTACCTCAAACCCGTACTGCCTGTACTGGCCAGCAATGCCGAAAATATTCTGGGGGTAGCACCCATGACTTGGGCCGATGTAAACACGCCTTTGAATAGCTCAAAACCGGTGCAGGCCTTTAAACACCTCATGCAGCGCGTAGATCAAAAACAAATTGACGCATTGATCGAAGCCAATAAGCAGTCTTTGGTGCCTGCATCAGCAGCCCCGGCAAAAGTCGATTCCAAACAATCGACTAAACAGGCTGCCAAAGAAGTTGAAAGCACCGTGTCAGGCGAATTCATCAGTATTGATGATTTCACCAAGATTGACTTGCGAATTGGTTTGGTGAAAGAGTGCAAGGCCGTTGAAGGATCCACAAAACTGCTTCAACTTACAGTTGATCTTGGCGAGGAAAAGCCACGCAATATTTTTTCGGGTATTGCAGCGCATTACCAGCCGGAACAACTGAACGGGCAATATGTTGTTGTGGTGGCTAACCTTGCGCCGCGCAAAATGAAATTTGGTATTTCCGAAGGCATGGTGTTGTGTGCCGCCAGCGAAGATGACACCGCGCTAAGCACCCTTACTGCTTTGGGCAAACTTTCGCCAGGAATGAAAATCAGTTAAAAGGAAAATATGGCCACACCCGGGTTTCTCAAAACGCTCAAGCCTTTCAAACCACGCATTGTAGAAAGCTTGCAGGGATATAACTCCCAGCGTTTCATGAAAGACCTGGGTGCGGGCATTACTGTGGGGGTAGTTGCCCTGCCCTTGGCCATGGCCTTCGCAATAGCCAGCGGGCTTGAACCACAAACAGGCCTGTTCACCGCCATTGTGGCGGGCTTCATCATTTCTGCCCTAGGCGGATCAAGCGTTCAAATTGGCGGCCCCGCTGGTGCCTTCATTGTGGTTGTACTCGGTATTGTTAACCAATACGGCGTTGCCAACCTGATTGCCTGCACACTCATGGCTGGGGCACTTTTGTTCCTCATGGGACTTACCGGCTTGGGCAGCTTGGTCAGGCTGATACCAGTCAGCATCGTAATAGGCTTTACCAACGGCATTGCGGTGCTTATTGCGCTGTCGCAGGTCAAAGACTTCCTTGGCTTGAACATCGACTTAACCCACGGAAGTTTTTTTGAGAAAAACCGGGTCCTGCTTCAAGCCATTCCCGACCTGAACTGGTCTGCGTTCATCTTGGCAAGCATTAGCCTGGCCTTTCTATTTCTATGGCCCAAGTGGTTTGCCACACTGAGCAAACGGCGCACTGAAGGCACCTTTTCGAAAATACTTCAAAGTGTTCCGGGGTCAGTCATTTTGCTAGTGGTAGGTACTTTGATTGCTTATCTTTTGTGCCTGAATGTAGAAACTATTGGCAGCAAGTTTGGTGAAATTCCAAGAAGCCTGCCCACCTTGTCCTTACCATCAATTGAACTGGCCAATATTCAAACCCTGATTGGCCCTACACTGACCATTGCATTTCTGTGCGCGATCGAATCGCTGCTGTGCGCACGCGTGGCCGATGGCATTACCCACGAGAAACACGACCCCAACCAGGAATTGATGGCGCAAGGTTTGGCCAACATGGCCTCACCCCTGTTCGGTGGCATGCCCGCCACCGGCACCATTGCGCGCACAGTGACCAACATTCGTTCGGGTGGCAATTCCCCTGTTGCCGGCATTATTCATGCTTTGGTGCTTTTGATCATCATGTTGATAGCCGCGCCCTTGGCCTTTCACATACCACTGGCCGTACTGTCAGCTGTTCTCATGTTTGTGGCCTACAACATGGGTGAATGGCGTGAATTTTCAAAAATGAAGCAGTACAGCACCATTTACAAAGTAATTATGCTGGCTACCTTCCTTCTCACGGTGATCGTTGATTTGACGGTGGCTGTTCAAGTTGGCTTGGTGTTAGCGGGTGTGTTTTTTATCTATCGAGTTTCAACACTGACAGAATTTATTCCTGTTTACCTGAAAGACGAAGATCGGGCCAAAGGAATCGCAGCTTATAAAATTTATGGCTCACTGTTTTTTGCGGTGGTCGGGAAAATTGAAAATCTGATACTGCACACAGATAAATCAACCAAAATTTTGATCCTCGACCTTCACCAAACCATTTCAATCGACACCACCGCGCTTGAATGCCTGGAGGAGTTGAACGCCGAACTGGAACGTGCAGGCCACACCCTGATTTTTTGCAGTTTGAACAACCAGGCCTTGTCGCTTTTCAAACGCAGTGGTTTTTCTGCTCACCTTAAACCTGAGCAGATACAGAACGACTTTTCTGCAGCAATGGCACATGCCCACACAATTTCCATCGAGGACAAGGCCGGCGCCTGATAAAATGAAAAAATCTTTTTAAACCATTTATTTGGCAAACCACCATGCAATATGAATCCGAAGCCACACAGTTTCTGACCCAACTTAAAACTGAACGCCCTCACCTGGAAAACGAGCAGCAAAAAGGCCGTGCCTTGTTGTGGGACAAGCAACTGGACAAAAAGCTTCAAGAAGGTTTCAAAGAAGCCAAGGTGGCGCAAAAACCCTACGTGTATCAAAACAAGTAAAGTGCTACCACTTTGAGCAGCGAACTCGACGAAATTAGCGTACTTAACCCCAACGACAGCACCCCCGACACAGTGGATGGTGTGGGTTTGGCGCGCTTGTACGGCGCACCGCTGTTCAACATGCCCAAAGACCTGTACATACCACCAGATGCACTGGAGGTATTTCTGGAGGCTTTTGAAGGCCCGCTGGACTTGTTGCTTTACCTGATTCGCAAGCAAAACTTCAATATTCTTGATATTCCCATGGCGGAACTTACCCGCCAGTACCTCACCTACATTGAAGAAATTCGCACACGTAACCTGGAGCTGGCTGCCGAGTACTTGTTAATGGCCGCCATGCTGATCGAGATTAAATCGCGAATGCTGTTGCCAGTGATCCCCAAAGATGGCGAAGAAGAAGCGGAAGACCCGCGCGCCGAATTGGCCCGCCGTTTGATTGAATACGAACAAATGAAGTTGGCGGCACAAGAACTGGACAAAGTGCCGTTGGTGGGCAGAGACTTCTGGATTGCACACGCGTTCCACGACCCAAACACGGTCGAGCGCTTTCCCGATGTGAACGCTGAAGAACTTCGCGATGCATGGCAAGCCATTTTGCGCCGTGCTTCCTTGGTGAAAGCGCACACCATTTCCCGCGAGGAGTTGTCTGTGCGTGAGCACATGACCATCATTTTGCGCAGGCTTCAAACCCAGAAGTTCGTAGAATTTTTTGACATGTTTGATATTGAACGTGGTGTGCCTGTGGTGGTGGTCAACTTCATTGCAATGCTTGAATTGACCCGCGAAGGCTTGGTGAAAGTGACACAAGCTGAACCTTTTGCGCCCATCTATGTTCGCTTGGGTTACGAAGCCACAGGCGGCAGTGGCGCGGACAGTATCGTTCCAGCCTAAGCAATTTGAGAGTGCTCAATAGCTTGGCACGCTCAGGTGTGCTTAAGGAAGCCGCTAAATAGATGCAGTCGTTCAGCATGCTCAGGTGCTTTGCATCCTCAGGTGCATACCCTCTGGCGCCAGAAAGCCTGTAATTCCTTAGCTGAGCCTCACGATGCCTGAGTACGGCCCTCCTAAAAAACGGGTCGGGCACGTCCTCTGTCGCCCACAACGGGCGACACCGGCCCTGTTTGGCACGCCAAGGCAGGTTTTCTTGATCGGCGCTGCGAGGGCATTACAACCTGAGCATGCTGAGCGACCGAACTTGCGACTTGCGACTCAGGCGGCGAGGCGATAGGCGGCGCGTGAGGTTTGGGTGCTACACCGCCTTGCCGGCTTTGCAAGGCTTCCCGGCTGATTCGCAGCGCGGGGCGGTTCCGTCAGGAACCGATGCGAAGACGCTTCTGCGTTTCGCATGCCCCAAGCCAGAATCATCAAGCCGGATCAGAAGCATTGCTGAGGCAAGGTGGTGTGGCACCCAAGCCTAGCAAGCCGCAGGCCACTAGCCGCTAATAGAGTCGAACAGCACTATTTATCCGAAGAAGTCCTTCACCTTGTCCATCCAGCCCTTCGCACGTGGTGAATGTTTGTCACCATCTGCCGTGCAAGACTGCTCAAATTCCTTGAGCAGTTCTTTCTGCCTTTCGGACAATCGTACCGGCGTTTCAACCACAATGTGGCAGAACAAATCGCCAGGGTAAGATGAACGCACACCCTTGATACCCTTGCCACGCAAACGGAAAGTTTTTCCAGTTTGTGTGCCTTCAGGAATATCGAAGGATGCTTTCCCGCCCAGAGTGGGCACTTCAATGGTTCCGCCCAATGCAGCAGCCGCAAACGATACCGGCATTTCACAATGCAAGTCATCGCCCTCACGCTGAAACACTGCATGTTCCTTCAAGTGCACTTCCACATACAAATCACCAGCAGGCCCGCCATTCACACCGGGCTCACCTTTGCCACTCAAGCGAATACGCATGCCGTCATCAATACCGGCAGGCACTTTTACCTCAAGGGTTTTGTTGGTTTTCTTGCGTCCCAAGCCTTCACAATCGTGGCATGGGTGCGGAATCATCTTGCCGGTGCCATGGCACTTCGGGCAAGTTTGCTGCACGCTGAAAAAGCCTTGTGTCATACGCACAGCCCCCGACCCACCGCAAGTGGAGCAGGTTTCAGGCTTTGTGCCCGGCTTGGCACCGCTGCCCGAGCAGGTACCGCAGTTGTCCCACACGGGTACGCGAATTTGGGTATCAAAACCTTTTGCCGCCTGTTCCAGCGTAATTTCCATGTTGTACTTCAGGTCGGAACCGCGGTACATCTGCGACTGGCGAGAACCACCGCCTGCACGGCCACCGAAAATGTCGCCGAAAATATCGCCAAACGCATCGGAGAAATCAGAGAAACCACCCGCACCACCGCCGCCACCCATATTCGGGTCAACACCAGCGTGACCGTGGCGGTCGTAAGCCGCACGTTTTTTGGGGTCAGTCAGCATCTCATAGGCTTCTTTGGCCTCTTTAAACTTGGCCTCAGCATCCTTGCTGTCTGGGTTGCGGTCAGGGTGGTACTTCATGGCCATTTTCCGATAGGCTTTTTTCAGCTCATCATCTGTGGCATTTTTCTGTACACCCAAAATCTCGTAGAAGTCCCGTTTTGCCATATCAGTCTCAATTCATGCAGCTGTTCGCGAAACACTGCTCTTATTCGTACAAAAAGGGCCTCACTGAAAAACCGCAGAATATGCAGCCAGCCAGCGCGCCCTTGGTTTTTGGCGAAGCACCCGAGGGTGCTCCGCTTTAAACATCACTTGTCTTTCACTTCCTTGAAGTCTGCGTCCACTACATCGTCCGCATCATCCTTCCGGGAGGAAGACTGCTGCTCTGCACCACTTGCGCCAGCGCCTGCTGCAGCACCTTCGGCAGCCTGCTGGGCTTGCATGTCAGCGTACATTTTTTCACCCAGTTTCTGGGCAGATTCCGCCAATTCCTTGGTACGGGCATCAATTGCAGCCTTGTCATCGCCCTTGGCAGCTTCTTCCAAGGCCTTGCATGCGGCTTCAATTTTTTCCTTCTCACCGGCTTCCAGCTTGTCGCCATACTCACCCAGCGATTTGCGGGTGCTGTGCACCAGCGCATCGGCCTGGTTTTTGGCTTCTGCCAGTTCGCGTCGCTTGGCGTCATCAGCCGCGTTGGCTTCGGCGTCTTTCACCATTTTCTGGATTTCGTCTTCACTCAAACCAGAGTTGGCCTTGATCACAATCTTGTTCTCTTTGCCTGTGCCCTTGTCTTTCGCTGACACATGCAAAATACCGTTTGCGTCAATATCGAAAGTCACTTCAATTTGTGGCACGCCACGTGGTGCTGGTGGAATACCTTCCAGGTTAAATTCACCCAGGCTCTTGTTGTCGTTGGCCATTTGGCGTTCACCCTGGAACACTTTGATGGTCACGGCAGGCTGATTGTCATCGGCCGTTGAGAACACTTGGCTAAATTTGGTTGGAATGGTGGTGTTCTTCGAAATCATCTTGGTCATCACACCGCCCATGGTTTCAATACCCAGGGAAAGAGGCGTAACGTCAAGCAACAACACGTCTTTGCGATCACCGCTCAACACAGAACCCTGAATTGCAGCACCAGCGGCCACGGCTTCGTCAGGGTTCACATCTTTGCGGGGTTCCTTGCCGAAGAAATTCTTCACGGCTTCCTGAACCTTGGGCATGCGGGTCATACCGCCCACCAAAATGACGTCATCAATTTGTGAAGTGGACACACCTGCATCTTTCAAGGCCATTTTCATTGGCTCTACAGTGCGGGCAATCAGGTCTTCTACCAGCGCTTCCAGCTTGGAACGGCTCAACTTGGTGGTCAGGTGCACAGGTGCGCCATTGGCCATCGCAATGTAGGGCTCGTTGATTTCTGTTTGCTGTGAAGAAGACAGCTCAATTTTCGCGCGCTCGGCCGCGGCCTTGATACGCTGCAAGGCGATTGGGTCTTTGGACAAATCAACGCCGTTGTTCTTTTTGAACTCGTCGATGATGTGGTCGATAATGCGCTGGTCGAAGTCTTCACCGCCCAGGAAGGTGTCACCGTTGGTAGACAACACTTCGAATTGCTTTTCGCCGTCGATGTCAGCGATTTCAATAATCGACACGTCGAATGTACCGCCACCCAAATCGTACACTGCAATTTTGCGGTCGCCCTTCTCGGCTTTGTCCATACCAAAAGCCAAAGCTGCAGCTGTAGGTTCGTTGATAATGCGCTTTACATCCAGGCCAGCAATACGGCCTGCGTCTTTGGTGGCTTGGCGCTGGCTGTCGTTAAAGTAAGCGGGCACAGTAATTACGGCCTCGGTCACTTCTTCGCCCAGGTAATCTTCAGCGGTTTTCTTCATTTTGCGCAGCACTTCAGCCGAAACCTGGGGTGGCGCCAGCTTTTGGTCACGCACCTGTACCCATGCGTCGCCGTTGTCAGCTTTCATAATGCTGAAAGGCATCATGTCGATGTCTTTTTGTACTTCTGCGTCTTCAAACTTGCGGCCAATAAGGCGCTTTACGGCGTACAAGGTGTTCTTGGGGTTGGTCACGGCCTGGCGCTTGGCAGGTGCACCCACCAAAATTTCACCGTCTTCCATATAAGCGATAATCGAGGGCGTTGTGCGCGCACCTTCCGAGTTTTCGATCACCTTGTAGCCACCGCTTTCAAACACAGCAACGCAAGAATTGGTGGTACCCAAGTCAATGCCAATAATCTTTCCCATGAATTTCTCCGTAATCTCTAAATTCAGTCGTATTCGGTTAAGCCTGCCCAATCGTGTTTGCCGGGTGAGCCTGCTCGGTTAATTCGGATATAAGGCTAAAGCCTTTAAGTTCAAGGGGCTTTAAACCCCAAGTGCATAAATTAATTCTGACCGTTACTGTGCAACAGAAACCAAAGCCGGGCGCAACACGCGGTCATTGATCAAATAACCCTTCTGCAACACCGCCACCACATGGTTTGGCGCCACTGCAGGTTCAACTGAACTGCCGGGCACCATGGCCACAGCTTGGTGCTGGTTGGGGTTGAACTTCTCACCCACGGGGTTTAGCACCACCACTTTGCCACGCTCAAACGCGGCTTCCAGCTGGCGCAAAGTTGCAGCAACACCGTCTTTCAAGGCTTCCGGGGTTTGGTTCTCAACTGCCAGGGCCATTTCAAGGCTGTCACGAACTGGCACCAACGATTCTGCAAAAGATTCAATTGCGTACTTGTGGGCCTTGGCCACATCGTCCTGTGTACGGCGGCGCAGGTTTTCCATGTCAGCGGCCAAGCGCAAATACACTTCCTTGGACTTTTCAACCTCACGGTGTGCATTTTCCAGCGCGGCTTTCAAAACAGACACCTCGTCTTGGGGTGCCTCTTGTTGAGGAGCCTGCTCCGATTCGTTCTGGGTCTGCGCACCTTGCTGCTGACCTTCTGGGGCCTGGGCAGACTGCTGTTCGTCTGTATTCGGCTTTCCAGTGGGTTCTGACATGTTTTGTTCCTCCGTTTAAATTCAAACGGGGCAAAAGGCTGCACCTACACTGCAGCACCTCGCCCCTACTCTGAACGGCAATTGGGGGCTTGAACGTATATTTCAAGCCCCCAATGCAAATATTTAGAAATCAGCAGGAATGGGTTTACTGCGCGCCCATTTCCAAGGCCAGTTTGCGGCTCTCAGCCAATTCTTGCGCCATCGATTCCTCGTAACCCATGTCCACCGGCCAACCCTGCATGTGCTGCGCGGTAATTTCCGACAACATGGCGGCGGCCAGTTCGCTGTCATTCAAGCATTCAATGTAGTGAAACTCACCACCACCGGAATGCTGGAAGTCTTCACGGCCTTCCTGATTAATTTCCTCAAGGGTTTCCAGGCAATCGGCCATAAAACCAGGGCACATCACATCAATACGCTTGGTGCCGGCTTGCCCCAGGGCTTCCAGGGTTTTGTCGGTATAGGGCTCAAGCCATTTGGCTTTACCGAAGCGGCTTTGGAATGTAACCCTGTAATTGCTTTTTTGCAGCCCCAACTCCTCGCCCAACAAGCGTGCGGTTTTGTAGCACTCGCAGTGGTAGGGGTCACCCTTCAGCAAGGTCATCTCTGGTACGCCGTGAAAACTGAACAACAACAGGTCGCCTTGCGCAAAATTGGGCCTTCCGTTGACTTGCCAATACTTGCGCACACTTTCCGCCAAAGCGTGAATGTAGGCAGGGTGATCGTGGTAGTGCTTGACCAAGCGCAGTTCAGGAATGTTGCGCACGGGCTTGGCCCAGTCGAAAACCGCATCAAAAACGGAAGCTGTGGTGGCTGCGGCGTATTGGGGGTACAGCGGGAAAACCAACACTCGGTCGTAACCGTCTTTGCGTAGCATGTCCATGCGGCTGGCCACAGAGGGGTTGCCATAGCGCATAGCCAGCTCAACCCGAACATCCCAACGCCGGGCCTTGAAAGCTTCGCTCAGCACCTTGACCTGCCGCTTGCCAATTGCCATCAACGGCGAGCCTTCATCAGTCCACACCGTGGCGTACTTTGCAGCCGACTTTTTGGGACGGATCTGTAAAATGATGCAGTTCAAAATAATCCACCACACCAGCTTTGGAATTTCAACCACACGCGGGTCCGACAAAAACTCCTTCAGGTAACGCCGCAGTGAGGGCGTGTCAGCGTTATCGGGAGTACCAAGATTTACAAGTAAAACCGCGGTTTTCTGAGGCGTGCCGTGTCTAAAAGGGGCTTCGGTGCGCATGAATACTACCTAGTGAACATCAAGCCTGAAAGTATACCCAAAGCTGGCTTGCGGGGAGACTTACCCTACTCCGGATCCGACAATGCCGAAGAAACCAGTTTCGATGTGATATCCACTATCGGGATCAATCGCTCATAAGCCATGCGGGTTGGGCCTATTACACCCAAAGTACCTACCACCTCGCCGTTAATTTGGTAAGGCGCCGAAATCACGCTCATTTCTTCCATGGGCACCAGGCTTGAATCACCACCAATGAAAATTTGTACGCCCTCGGCCCGGTGTGAGCTCTCGAGCAGGCGCAGCAAGGCGGTGCGCTGCTCGAACACACCGAACATTTTTTTAAGCCGTTCCATGTCGGTGGATAAATCTGACACATCCAGCAACTTTCTTTCACCCGACAGCAACACGCCGTCCGATTGGCTTTCTTCAGATTCTGTGCCCGCATTCACTGCGGCCTGCATCAGTTTGCTGATGTCCTGGCTAATCTGGTGCAGTTCTTCAGACAACCGTTGCTTGGCCTGCTGAAAACTTAAACCAGCAAAATGCTGATTGAAAAAATTCGCCGCCATGGTCAATTCGCCCTGCGTGTAAGGCTTCTCGACAATCAGGATGCGGTTTTGAACATCACCATCGGGGGTCACAATAATCAGCAACACTTTGCGATCAGACAAACTCAAAAACTCAACATGCCGAAACAGAGCCGCTTTTTTCGGTGCGGTGATCACACCTGCGAATGACGACAAGCTTGAGAGTAAGTTCACCGCCTTGTTCAGTACACGGTTGGGGTCTTCACGCTGAATGCCGCCACTTAGTGCAGTTTGAACATCAATAGCCAAAGGTTTCACAGTGAGAAGAGAATCGACAAACATGCGATAACCCTGTGGCGTGGGCACTCGACCTGCCGATGTGTGCGGGGACACCACCAGGCGCAACTCTTCAAGATCGGCCATCACATTTCGAATGGTGGCTGGGCTTAAATCAAGCGTTGAATACTTGGACAAAGCCCTGGAACCCACTGGGCTGCCCTCTGTGATATACCTTTCAACCAAGGTTTTCAGTATGGAACGGGCGCGTTCGTCTATCATCAATGTCACTTCAAATGCGTGTTGCGATACGATTAAGCTTCAGGCTTCACTTTACGACAAAAACAGGGAATCAAGAATGCCGAAACAGAAAGGGATGTGTATTGCTGTGTTTGCCAAACATGGCGCCACCCCAAAACAGGCCACTTGGCGAAGCGTAGTCGACCTGCTGGCCGCCAATGGCTTCAAAGTGCTGGTCTGCGATTCCATGTTGAACTGCGGATCTTCAAAAAAACCAAAACCTGAATGTGAGCACGGCAACTTTGAATTCGCGAATTTGGAACAAATCAGAAAAAAAGCCAAAATTGCGGTGATTATCGGCGGCGATGGCACCTTTCTGGGCACAGCGCGCGAATTGGCCGATTGCAACATCCCACTGATTGGGATTAATCAAGGCCGCCTGGGCTTTTTAACCGACATTCGCCTGGACGACATCAACCCCACCTTGATTGACACCATCAATGGGCAGTCAGTCTCAGAAAACCGGGCTTACCTTGAAGGGCAAATTCTGCGAGAGGGCAAGGCCGTGGAAAATCACATCGCCTTGAACGATATTGTGATCAGCCGCGGCATTGTGGGCGGCATGGTCGAACTTCGGGTGGAGGTGGACGGCAAATTCATGTACGACCTGCGCGCAGACGGATTGATTATTTCGACACCGACCGGTTCAACAGCCTATGCGTTGTCAGCCGACGGGCCAATTTTGCACCCCAGCCTTGCTGGCTTGCTGATAGTGCCAGTGGCCCCGCATGCACTGACCAACCGCCCAATTGCTTTACCCCAACACAGCACCATTGATATTTTTGTAACCGGTGGTAAACAAACCGGCGTGCACTTTGACATGCAGTTTAACGGACGGGCCAAAGTGGGTGATCAAATCCGGATCAAGGTATCACCACACCCTATCCAGCTTTTACACCCGGCGCGCTATGATTACTTCGCGATGCTCAGGCAAAAACTGCACTGGAGTGCAAGCACCACCGAAGCCCCCCACAAAACTCGAGGACTCAGAGACAGCGGCCATGCTAAGTAGTTTGACCATTCAGGATTTCGTTATTGTTGACAAGCTCGATCTACATTTCCAACCCGGAATGTCGGTTTTATCGGGTGAAACCGGTGCAGGAAAATCCATTTTGATTGACGCGCTGTCGCTGTGCCTTGGTGCCCGTGCCGATGCATCACAAGTTCGGGAAGGCTGCGAGCGCGCGAATATTACTGCGGTATTTGAAATCAACCCGGCAGCCAAAGCCATTCTTGATGAACAATCGATTGATTGCAGCGAAGGCGAAATGCATTTGCGCAGGGCTATTGAATCGAATGGCCGGTCGAAGGCCTACATTAATGGCACACCAGTGCCGGCCAGCACGCTAAAAGAACTGTCGGAAACCTTGATTGATATTCATGGTCAACATGCGTTTCAAACCCTTGCAAAGCCAGGTGAGCAACTGCGCTTGCTCGACGACTTTGGCCAACACAGCGCCTTGGTGCAAGCCACCGCACAAAATTATTCACTGCTGAAAAATGCAGAGAAAGCCCTGAAGCAAGCCCAGAGCAGCCAGGAGGACAGGGCTGCCCGCCTTGAAAATCTGCAGTGGAAACTCGATTCCCTGACCAAAGTGAATCCAAAAGCAGGCGAATGGGAAACACTGAGCAGCGACTTTGACCGCTTAAGCCACGGCGCGGAATTAATTGAAGGCACGCAATATGCAAGCGATGTGCTGTCTCAAAATGAAAATGCCCTGCTCGACCAACTAATCCAAGTGATTGAAAAGTTAAGCCACTTAAGCACCCGCGACCCAGCACTTGAAGGGGTCGTGAAAACATTGGCTGACGGAGAAATACTGATTCGCGAGGCCAGCTACGATTTAAGCCACTACCTGAAACACAGCGACCTCGACCCAGATACGCTTGCTGAGGTTGAAGCTCGTATGTCGCTTTGGCATGAAACCGCCCGCAAACTGCGCATTCAGCCTGAAACCTTACACTCAGAAATGGAAAGCGTACAGGCCGAAATCAAGGGATTGGAGGAAGGTTTTGATGTTGAAAAACTTCAAAAAGAATTGACAGCTGCACAACAGGCCTATGAAACACAGGCCAAGTTGCTTACGGAGGCACGCAAAAAAGCTGCCCAGGCCTTGAGCAAGCGCGTTACAGAATCCATGCAAACATTGAGCATGCAAGGTGGTGTGTTTGTAGTAGATATCGCCAAAGGCGAACCTTCTGCCAAGGGCAGCGATGCGATTGAATTCCGCGTGGCCGGGCACCCCGGCGTTACACCACAAGCTATTCAAAAGGTGGCCTCGGGCGGTGAATTGGCACGAATTAGCCTGGCCATTACCGTAAATACCGTGGAAAGCACGCCGGTACCCACGCTGATTTTCGATGAGGTAGACAGCGGTATTGGTGGCGCTGTGGCAGAAACCGTGGGGCGCTACCTTCGCCTGCTGGCAGCAAACAAACAGGTGTTGTGTGTAACCCACCTGCCACAAGTGGCCGCGCAGGGGCACAATCACTTTCAGGTTAGCAAAGACATTTCAGCGAAAACAACACGCTCAAAAATCGTGCGACTGGAAGCCAAAGCCCGTGTAGAAGAAATTGCAAGAATGCTGGGGGGGCAAGTGATCACCGAGGCCACGCGCACAGCGGCGCATGAAATGATTGCATCTGCCAATATTTAATCCGTGGAGCCGGTCTAATTCAGACCGGCTTTTCATTCATAGTTGATTATTTGCGTCTGTTCTCACAATCTTTTTTGGTACAGGAACCATAAAGGGAAAGAGCATGGTCGTGTAGTTCAAAGCCACGGTCTTTGGCGATCATCTTTTGGCGACGTTCAATTTCTTCGTCAAAAAACTCAACCACCTTGCCACATTGCACACAAACCAAATGGTCGTGATGCTCACCCTCGTTCAATTCAAACACAGACTTACCAGTCTCGAAATGCTGGCGGGCGAGCAAACCGGCCTGCTCAAACTGAGTCAAAACCCTGTAAACAGTGGCCAAGCCAATGTCCAGGTCTTCTTGCAGCAACAGCTTGTAAACATCCTCAGCACTCAGGTGGCGATGTTGCCCACTCTGGAACAATTCCAGAATTTTCATTCTTGGCAGCGTTGCCTTTAAACCAATGCTTTTAAGATCCGTTGCTGTAGTCATGAGTTTGGTACCATTTCAAGGCTTAATCGAGTTCAAGTAGCTTATGATAACGCCTTTACAGGTCATGTAAGCGCACCGAATAAGGTACTCTGTTCCCACTTCACATGCGATTTCACAAAACAATGCGTATTTTACGACTGAATTTGATTCTATGCTCAGCCTTTGCTCTAGGGCTGTCCGCTTGTTCCATCATTCCTGACAACTACGTGCCCTCTTTTGTCAAACCCTACAAATTTGACATTCAACAAGGCAACTTCGTCACCCAGCAAGACGTTGCCAAGCTGCAAACCGGCATGAGCAAAGAACAGGTTCGCTTCATCCTTGGCACGCCTTTGTTGAATGATGCCTTCCATGCAAATCGCTGGGACTACGTTTACCGCTTGCTACGCGGCGATGGGCAAACCATGCAATCGCGCTACACAGTCATATTCGAAAATGAACGCCTGGCGCGCCATGGCGGAGAAAACCTGCCGGCCAACCCAACTGATTTGTTGGGGCCAGACAGCGCCACCAAAGTGCCCAAAGCACCCCTGCCCTCTGAAAAGCCGGCCAAAGACATCAAAGAATCCGAATCTGCAGTGGGCGGCACAGACCGCGCACCCGTACTTAAGTAAACAGCCATGACTAAACCAATTCAAATTGCAATCGCCGGCGCCAGTGGGCGCATGGGAAAAACACTGATTGAAGCTGTTCTGAACAGCCAAGAATGCCAACTAGCCGGTGCCTTTGATCAAGCTGGTTCACCCAGCCTTGGACGCGATGCGGGCGACTTCATGGGTATTTCATCGGGCGTCCTGGTTACGGACAACGCCGATTCTGCCTTGGCCAACGCCGATGTATTGATTGATTTCACACGCCCCGAAGGCACCTTGCATCACTTGGCCTTGTGCGAAAAGCATGGTGTGAAAGCTGTAATCGGCACCACTGGCTTCGAACCCAAACAGTTGGAAGCGTTAAAAAAAGCGGCGGATACCGTAGCCATGGTTTGGTCGCCCAATATGGCTGTGGGCGTAAACGCCACCTTCAAATTGCTTGAAGTGGCAGCGAAAATTTTGTCGCAAGGCTACGATATTGAAGTAATCGAAGCACACCACAACAAAAAAGTGGACGCTCCTTCGGGCACTGCACTGCGCATGGGTGAAGTAATTGCCAAGGGTTTGGGCGTAGACCTTCAAGACGTGGGCGTATTCGCTCGTGAAGGCATTACCGGCGAACGCAAAGCGGGCACAATTGGGTTTTCGACCATTCGTGGCGGGGATATTGTAGGCGATCACACTGTGCTGTTCGCTGGCATTGGAGAACGCATTGAAATTACCCACAAGTCATCAAGCAGAATGACTTACGCACAGGGTTCAATTCGGGCAGCCCGGTTTTTGATGAACCATGAAAAAGGCCTGTTCGACATGCAAGATGTGTTGGGTCTCAAAACTTTGTTTTAACCTAAAGAAAAACTGTAGTAGATTGCTGCAAGCAACTGTATAGTCAACTTAAAATATCAACAACAAACACCAACAATCGCAACCCTCGGGATAAATTATCCCGAAGATGGAGCCAGCCAATGACGCAATCACTGCTTGCGAAACTCGACGAACTTCAAATCAAAGTGTCCAGCCTGGCCAAAGCCCTGGAACACAGCCGCTTTGAGGCCAAATCGGCCAAAGAACAAGTTGAGGCCCTACGCCAGGAAAACGAACTGCTTCTTAAGAAAGTGAATCACGCACAAGGTCAAATCAACCAAATGCTGAATCAATGGTTCCCTGAACTTGAATTGAACTCGGAGGAATAATTGGAAGCACTCGACGTAAAAATTATGGGCCGGGAATTTCGCATTGCCTGCAAGCCTGAAGAGCGTGCAGCCTTGCAGCAGGCTGTTAACATTGTCGAAACAAAAATGTCCAGCATACGCAACACGGGCAAGGTGGTTGGGCTTGATAAAATTGCGGTCATGGCTGCGTTACAAATAGCACATGAGTCGCTCGTTGGTAGTAACTCCTCTAACCCCGTTTTAGGACTGGACATTGAGACGATTGAGCGTAAAATCGAAGCTATTGAACAAATGGTGGACGGTAGCTTGAATAGCATGGCTGCGAGCAAGCCGAAAAATGCCGATTTGTTTGAATAAAGAATTTAGTTTTATCTCTGCCGTGTCTGTATTGGTCAGTATTCCGTGAACCAATATCTGTGATCCCGGTTGCGGAGTTTTCAGGGTTGGTGTGATTCCCTCTTTGTCAGGGAAACCTAAAGACCCTAATACTGCGACCCACTTGAACCTTAGGTTCAGGGATCGGACCAGTATGGCATCGGCAGAGACCCCACACCGGGGCGATTGAACTTTCGTTCAATCGCCTCTTTTTTTGTTGAACAAAAATTCAAATCCAAAAGCCCAACCACCATGTTCGATCCCGTTTTTATAGTGTCATTGCTTGTTTTGGGCGTATTCAGCGGCGTATTGGCTGGTCTTTTGGGAATTGGCGGCGGCATGTTGCTGGTGCCCTTTCTCACCTTCCTCATGGTTGGCCAAGGCGTTCCAGTAGAACATGTGGTGCACTCCTCCATTGCCACATCACTGGCCATTATCATGTTCACCAGCATTTCAAGCATGCGTGCGCACCACAAGGCGGGTGCTGTGCGCTGGGACATCGTGAAATTCCTTACGCCTGGTATTTTGATCGGCGGGTTTGTGGGCTCCAAGGTAGTGTCGTATTTGCCCACCAAAGAACTTGCCTTGGTATTTGGTGTATTCGTCTTTTTTTCAGCCTACCAAATGTACGCAGATAAAAAACCCAAACCCACCCGTACCTTGCCAGGCAAAACAGGCTTGGCCGCTGTGGGCAGTGTTATCGGTGCGGCTTCGGCAATCGTAGGTGCTGGTGGCGGGTTTTTATCCGTACCCTTCATGGTGTGGAGCAATATCAATCTGCGCAATGCGGTTGCAACGTCTGCAGCCTTAGGCTTTCCAATTGCAGTATTTTCCAGCCTGGCTTACGTAATCAACGGCCAGCATTTGCAAGGCATGCCAGCCGGTTCACTGGGCTATGTGTATTTACCGGCAGTAGCTTGCGTTGCAGTAATGAGTGTGCTTTTTGCACCCTATGGTGCAAAATTGGCGCACACTTTGCCTGTGAAAAAGATAAAAAGAATTTTCGCCTTACTTCTTGCGTTTATTGCCCTTTCCATGATTTACAAGGCTGTTACCGGCTTCTAAGGCTGTCATGGTTTCAAGCCCTGTTGGCTTGCTCCTAGACCAGGCCAACAAAGCAAAACCGCCGAGAATCATGGGTACGCAAAGCCACTGCCCCATTGAAAGTCCCAGTGAAAGCGTACCCAAAAAACGGTCTGGTTCGCGGGCAAACTCCACCACAAAACGGGCTGTACCATAGCCGATCAAAAACCAGGCAGACACTGCTGCGCGTGCGCGTGGCTTACTGGCAAACCACCACAAGCCTACAAAAAGGGCTATGCCCTCAAGGCTCATCTGGTAAAGCTGGGAGGGGTGGCGCGCAATCGCATCGCCCGCCTGCGGAAACACAACACCCCACCAACCATCGGTTGGGCGACCCCACAATTCGCCATTGATGAAATTACCCAGCCGCCCGAAAGCCAGGCCAATAGGCACGGCAGGCGCCACAAAATCCATCACATCGAAAAATTTCCAGCCCTTGTACTGGCCGTAAATAAAGCACACCAGCAGCACCCCCAGAAAACCGCCATGAAAAGACATGCCGCCTTCCCAAATCGCCAGAATTTCACCGGGATTGGCCATGTAATAGTCGGGCTTATAGAAAATTACATATCCCAAACGCCCTCCCAAAATAACGCCCAAAACAGCCCAGGTCAGCAGATTGTCAACATCGGTCATTTTGATGGCGGGGAACAAATGAAGCCTTCGCTTGGCCAACATAATGAAGGCCAAAAAAGCCAACAAATACATCAGACCGTACCAGCGAATGGCCACAGGCCCAATTGAAATGGCAATTGGATCGAATTCAGGATGAACAAACATGGACAAGGCCCGGGTGATTAAAACTGCTCAATTGTACTGCCCTAGGGACTACCCTTTGCTGAATGAGTGCCTTCAGGCACCCAGCGGAGCACCATAAAATGGTAAATTCTCGTTTTGAATCCAATTCCACCTGCGAGCTTTTGCAATGAGCATCAATCGACGTTCCAAGAACATCACCCAAGGCGTGGCCCGTTCGCCCAACCGCGCCATGTACTTCGCCATGGGTTACAAAGACGAAGACTTCAACAACCCCATGATTGGCATTGCCAACGGCCATTCCACCATCACGCCTTGCAACAGCGGCTTGCAGCCCTTGGCTGACGCGGCTGTAAAAGCCGTGAAAGAGGCTGGCGGCAACCCACAAATTTTCGGTACTCCTACCATTTCCGATGGCATGAGCATGGGCACCGAGGGCATGAAGTATTCACTGGTTAGCCGTGAAGTAATCGCCGACTGCATTGAAACTGCCGTGCAAGGCCAGTGGATGGACGGCGTGCTTGTGATCGGCGGTTGCGATAAAAACATGCCGGGCGGCATGATCGGTATGGCTCGCATGAACGTGCCCGGTATTTACGTTTACGGCGGCACAATTAAGCCTGGGCGCTACAAGGGCAAAGACCTCACCATTGTGTCTGCCTTTGAAGCTGTGGGTGAATTCACAGCCGGCCGCATGAGCGAAGAAGACTTCAAGGGCATTGAGAAAAACGCCTGTCCAAGCTCTGGTTCCTGTGGTGGCATGTACACCGCCAACACCATGAGCTCGGCCTTTGAAGCCTTGGGCATGAGCCTGCCCTATTCCTCGACCATGTCGAACATCGACGCGGAAAAAGTAACTTCAACGGAAGAATCAGCCCGTGTGTTGATCGAAGCGGTACGCAACGACCTGAAACCCCGCGACATCATCACCAAAAAGTCGATTGAAAACGCAGTGGCTGTGCTCATGGCCACAGGTGGTTCCACCAACGCCGTGTTGCACTTCCTGGCAATTGCCAAAGCCGCCGATGTGGCCTGGAGCTACGAAGACTTCGAGCGCGTGCGCCTGCGCACACCGGTAATTTGTAACCTGAAGCCTTCTGGCCAATATGTTGCAACCGACCTGCACGACGCAGGCGGCATTCCTCAAGTCATGAAAGTGTTGCTGGACGCTGGCCTGTTGCATGGTGATTGCATCACCATTACCGGCAAAACAATTGCTGAAACCTTGGCCGATGTTCCTTCCGTACCACGTGCGGATCAAAACGTGATCATGCCAATCGAGAAAGCCCTGTACAAGCAAGGCCATTTGGCGATTTTGAAAGGTAACCTAGCGCCCGAAGGTGCAGTGGCAAAGATTACTGGGTTGAAAAACCCGGTAATCACCGGGCCAGCCAAGGTGTTTGATGACGAACAAAGCGCCATGGATGCGATTTTAGGCGACAAAATCAAAGACGGCGATGTGATCATTCTTCGCTACCTCGGCCCCAAAGGCGGCCCTGGCATGCCGGAAATGTTGGCACCCACCTCCGCAATCATCGGAAAAGGATTGGGCGAAACGGTAGGCTTGATTACCGACGGCCGTTTCTCGGGAGGAACCTGGGGCATGGTGGTAGGCCATGTTGCTCCAGAGGCCTATGTTGGTGGCCCAATTGCCCTGATCAAGGAAGGCGATTCAATCACCATGGACGCACACCAGAAGTTGCTGCAGATCAATGTAAGCGATGAAGAATTGGCCAAACGCCGTGAAAGCTGGGTTAAACCAAAACCACGTTACACCACAGGTGTGCTGGCAAAGTTTGCAGCTTTGGCCAGCAGCGCCAGCAAAGGTGCAGTCACTGATGGCGATTTAAACCTGTAAACCGGCAGACGCTTTATTTCAAAGAAGAACCCCGACCTTCGCGTTGGGGTTTTTTGTTTTGAAATTCGCGAATTTTTGCATCGATCTGACGCTTTTTGATCCGCTGTCGCCGAATGTCCAAGCCAAGCAAAGGCTCAATAAGCTCAAACCAGCAAATTGCCATAATGAAAGGAAGGGCAATAGATATCCACTCCCAACTACTAACAGGATGAACGTCGCCCAATTTCATTGTGAGCAAAATGATGCCGAGAAGGATAAAAATCATATTGTTTAGCATGACAAACAACGCAGTTGTCTGCCAAAATGACGCCCGAGACGTTATTAATGTGCTAACTGTAACAAAGCGAGGAGTTCAGTATGATCAAGCAAATGGGTGTCTTGGCAATTGCGGCCACCATGGTTGCCCTACCGTTGTCTGCCAGCGCCGATGAAGCACTGGCCAAGAGCAAAGCCTGCCTGGCCTGTCACCAGGTTCAGAAAAAGGTAGTTGGGCCAGCCTTTAAGGACGTGGCAGCCAAGTACAAAGGTCAGGCGGGTGCAGATGCAATGCTCGCAGGCAAAATTAAAAACGGCACCAAAGGCACATGGGGCCCTGTTCCCATGCCCGCTCAGAACGTAACCGAAGAAGAAGCCAAGAAATTGGCTGCATGGGTACTCAGCCTGTAACTGCGCTGCAAACAAGCCAGCGCGCAAAAAAAAGCCAAGGTATAAAACCTTGGCTTTTTTATTGTCAGTTTATTATTGCAACTGAAATATCAAGACCCATCGAACTGGATATTCTGCTTTTTAACCAAGGCTTGCATGCGTTCCATTTCTCTCTTGATCTCGGCGGCATGCTGCGCTGGCGTGTTACCAACTGGCTCTGCACCGCTGGCTCTCAGACGTTCTTGAACTTCAGGCATTTTCAACACCTTCACGGTTGCAGCATTCAATTTTTGAATGATCGCATCAGGAGTGGCTGCTGGCGCAACCAAGCCATACCAGACAGGTTCATTCACTGCTTCTAGCCCAAGCTCTTTAAAGGTTGGCACGTTCGGCAGTGACTCCAGCCGGTTGGGCCATGCTATAGCCAAGGCGCGCAAACGGTCAGATTTGATATGTGGCATGGATGAAGGCAGATTGTCAAACATCATGTCAACAGAGCCACCCAGCAAATCATTCAGCGCAGGGCCAGCACCTTTGTAGGGTACATGAAGAATATCCGTATCAGTTTCGACTTTAAATTGCTCACCCACCATTTGTTGGATGCTGCACTGCCCTGAGGTTGCAAAACTCAACTTGCCAGGATTCTTTTTGGTATGCGCCAAGAACTGTTTGAAATCTTGCGCAGGAAATTTCGGATTTACGGTCAAAACATTGGGTGAACCAGCCATATTGGTGATGGCCTTGAAATCTTTGACCGGATTGTAAGAAACCTTTGGATTACAAGCCGATATTACCGCATGAGTAGACAAGGTGGACACACCAAGGGTGTAACCATCTGGGGCGGCTTTGGCAACCAGACCAGCACCAATGCTTCCGCCAGCGCCGCCTCGGTTTTCCACAATCACGGTTTGCCCGAGTTCTTTGCCTAACTTATCCGCCACAATGCGGGCAACGATATCAGTGGTTCCACCAGCAGCAAATGGCACAACCAGCGTAATGGTTTTGTTGGGATAGGAGGAATCAGCCATTGCTGAAGCTGAGGCAAATGCGAGCAAAGCTGAAGCAAAAAACTTTTTTTTCATACCGCAGAAAATCATTTGTTATCTCCACTTATGTTTATAAACCCCGGCCAGAAACAGCCAAGGTCAGATCCTTAGGTGGTTCCGGACGCGGGGAAGTTCTCAACATTTAAAAATAAAAAACGGGCTAATTTCACCAGCAAACAACATAACCTAATTGCATGAGGGATAGATCAAGCAACTTTAAACTTAAATCAGTTCACAACCTTGACTGGAAACTTTCCCTGCGGACCATAGGAATTCAAGGTTACTGCCGCATTCAACACATCGCCCGCGTCGTCAAATGCAATAGTGCCAATCACGCCCTCGTGCCGAATTTCTTTCAACTTTGGAAGGTACTTTTTGGGATCCGCCGACTTGGCATTTTTCATGGCCATACCCATCGTCATTACGGCATCATAAACAAAGGGGGCGTAAACCTGGATATCGGTCTTGAACTGCGCCTTGTACCTCTTCTCAAATGCAGGCCCACCAGGCATCTTGCTCAAAGCCATCCCGCCCTCGGCGCACAGCACGTTTGAGCCAACATTGTCGCCACCCAGCCGCATCAGTTCGGTGGTACAAATGCCATCACCGCCGATCAATGTGGCCTTGATTCCAAGCTGCTTCATTTGGCGCAACATCGGACCTGCCTGTGCATCCATGCCACCGTAAAAAACAAGATCAGGATTCACGCGTTTGACTGAAGTAAGAATAGCTGCGAAATCAGTAGCCTTGTCATTGGTGTAGTGCCGCTCCAGCACCTTCACACCCTTTGCTTCAAGTTGTTTGGTGAAAATATCAGCCAATGGCTGACCGTATCCGGTGCGGTCATCAATTACAACCACCCGCTTCACTTTCATCTCATCCACCGCATACTTGGCCAAAGCCACACCCAATACGCCATCGTGCGCAATCACCCTGAACACCGACTCAAACCCCTGCTTGGTCACTTTGGGCGTGGTGGCAGAAGGCGTAATTTGCGGAATGCCGCAATCGTAATAAATTCGGGAAGCAGGAATGGTGGTACCGCTGTTTAAATGTCCCACAATTCCGTTCACTTTCATATCGCACAATTTTTGCGCAACAATCGCACCGGTCTTCGGGTCGGCGGCATCGTCTTCGGGAATCAGTTGAAATTTGGCAGTGCCGCCATCCAGCTGGATTTTCATCTTGTTCAAATCATCGATTGCCATTCTGGCGCCTGATTCATTGTCTTTACCGTAGTGCGCCTGTGGGCCTGAAAGCGGCGCAATATGCCCGATTTTTACCAGCACTTCCTTTGCTGATGCTGAGCCACTTGCGAGAGCCATCAACACCGATACACACAACAGCGATTGTTTCAAAGGTCGGAAACAGGAAAGGTTCATGATGAGCTCCAGTTTTGTGTGGTTAAAGGGTTCAATGTAGCATCTAAACCGGTAATTGGTTCACCTGTCAATTAACTGACTTCTTTCTGAAGCAGTGCGAAGTACTCGATCACGAATTGTTCTATTCTTTTCAGATAAATTCACTTCGAACCACATTGGCGTACATGGATATATTTGCGCAACAACTAATCAATGGACTGGTACTTGGCAGCATCTATGCACTAGTGGCCCTTGGATACACCATGGTTTATGGGGTTTTGGGTTTAATCAATTTTGCGCATGGTGAGGTGGTCATGATTGGCGCAATGGTGGCCTTTAGCGCGATCACTTTGTTTTTAGGTCTGTTTCCAGAAACACCGGGATGGATACTCTTTTTGGTGGGCGTTCTGAGTGCTGTGCCTGTGTGCATGCTAGTCAGTTTCTCGATTGAGCGCTTTGCCTATCGCCCCTTGCGCAATGCCCCGCGACTAGCTCCACTGATTTCCGCAATTGGTGTTTCCATTATTTTGCAAACACTGGCCATGATCATTTGGGGGCGAAATTACCTGATTTTCCCAGCCACTTTGCCCACAGACCCAATCACCTTGCACACCTTCGCGCCGAGCGCAGACGTTGATTACGAGAGAATTGTATCCATCACACCAGTGCAACTTCTGATCGTCATCGTGTCAGCTGCACTCATGTTCAGCCTTACCTACACTGTCAACAAAACCCGGCTGGGCAAGGCGATGCGTGCTACGTCCGAAAACCCTCAATTGGCGGGGCTGATGGGCATCAATGCAAACTCGGTGATTGCCGCAACATTTGTAATTGGCGCGGCCTTGGCTGGGGTTGCTGGTGTCATGGTAGCTGCCAACTATTCGGTGGCTCATTTTTACATGGGCTTTTTACCCGGATTAAAAGCATTTACTGCCGCCGTGCTTGGAGGCATCGGTAATATATACGGTGCCATGCTGGGAGGCTTGGTGTTGGGCATTGTCGAGAGCCTGGGCGCTGGTTATTTGGGGCAATTAACAGGTGGTTTTTTAGGTTCGCACTATCAAGATATTTTTGCGTTTGCAGTGTTGATTTTGGTGCTAACACTTCGGCCCTCAGGCTTGTTGGGTGAAAGGGTGTCGGACCGCGCATGAGTACATTTTCCAACCGCAACAAACAAATCATCGGATTCTTGCTGGTTGCCATCGCACTGGCCGCCCTACCCTGGGCGGCGGGCTTGATCGGTAACAGCTGGGTTCGTATTCTGAACGTCGCTTTACTTTATGTGATGCTGGCTTTGGGCCTGAACATTGTAGTGGGCTTTGCGGGGCTGCTCGACCTGGGCTACATCGCTTTTTATGCCGTGGGCGCTTACGTGTACGGTTTATTGGCTTCGCCACATTTAACCGACAATTTCGAAAGCATTGCAGCCCTGTTTCCCGATGGCTTGCATCTTTCCATTTGGCTGATGATTCCTTTGGGTGCTTTTATTGCAGCGCTATTTGGCGTTTTGCTGGGTGCACCAACGCTTCGGCTACGGGGCGATTACCTGGCCATAGTTACGCTGGGGTTCGGTGAAATTATTCGGCTTTTCTTGAATAATTTGAACGCACCAGTGAATATCACCAACGGTCCGCAGGGCATCAACATGATTGAACCGGTGCAAATTGCAGGGGTACGTTTTTCACGTACAGTCGATTTGTTCGGTGTCGAAATTCCCGCACTTCACCTTTACTACTATTTGTTTTTAGCCCTTACGCTCATCATTATTGTGGTGTGTATGCGCCTGCAGCACAGCAGAATCGGCCGCGCATGGACGGCGATACGAGACGACGAAATTGCTGCAAAATCGATGGGTATCAACACCCGAAACATGAAGCTTTTGGCTTTTGCACTGGGCGCTTCGTTTGGGGGTGTAGCGGGTGCGATGTTCTCAGCATTCCAGGGCTTCGTGAGTCCGGAATCCTTTGGGTTGATGGAATCCATTATTGTGCTTTGTATGGTAGTGCTGGGCGGCATGGGTCACATTCCGGGCGTAATTCTTGGCGCGCTTTTGCTCGCGGGCTTTCCTGAAATGTTGCGGCAGGTGGTTACACCAGTTCAGGAGTTCTTGTTTGGCGCTGTGTTGGTGGATGCAGAAATTCTTCGCTCCTTGATCTATGGACTCACCATGGTTTTGGTAATGCTGTATCGGCCCGAAGGTCTGTGGCCACATTCCAGAGTGCAGGCAGCACTACAGGAAAAACGCAAATGAACACGAATTTGTTCAGTGCCTCAAATCTGCGAAAAAGCTTCGGCGGCATTACCGCAGTGGACAATGTCAGCCTCTGCATTCACACAGGTGAAGTGGTTGGATTGATCGGCCCAAATGGCGCAGGCAAAACCACTTGTTTTAATTTGATTACTGGTTTGTACTTGCCCGATTCTGGAGAACTTTCATTCAAAGGCAAAACCTACAAGCCTGACTCCCCTCATGTGGTTGCGCAAATGGGCGTAGCCCGCACATTTCAAAATATTCGTTTATTCAAAAGTATGACCGCGCTTGAAAATGTGGCTGTGGGCATGCATGGCAAAACCCGTCAGGGAGTGCTGGGTGCCGTACTTCGCACACCGGCGCAACGTCGTGAAGAACAGCGGGTGCAACAGCAAGCCATGCACTGGCTGAATTACGTAGGTATCGGCGCGTACAGCAAGCACCTGGCTGGGGAGCTTTCCTACGGGGATCAGCGCCGGCTTGAAATTGCGCGGGCGCTGGCGAGTGAACCGGCATTGCTTGCTCTGGATGAACCAGCTGCCGGAATGAATGCCACCGAAAAATTAAAATTGCGTGAATTATTGCTTCAAATTCGAAATGACGGAAAATCGATATTGCTGATTGAACACGATGTGAAACTGGTGATGGGAATTTGTGATCAGGTGACTGTGCTGGACTACGGCAAGGTGATCGCCCAGGGAACACCGGCAGAAGTACAACAATCCCCAGCAGTGATTGAAGCTTACCTGGGCGGGTTGCATCATGCTTGATGCAATGTTGAATATTCAGGGACTCACTGTGGCCTATGGCGGTATCCAGGCCGTAAAAGGATTAAATTTCCATGTGCAGAAAGGCGAACTTGTTTGCCTAATTGGCTGCAACGGCGCGGGCAAAACATCGACCATGAAAGCGATTGCTGGCTTGTTGCCCTTCAAGGCTAATGAAGCAAGCTTCAAAGGTGCAATCGACCTGATCACGCTACCCGCCCACAAACGGCTAGGCAATGGCCTGGCTTTGGTGCCGGAAGGTCGCGGAATTTTCACCCGCATGACAGTGCTTGAAAATCTGGAATTGGGCGCCAACGCCCGCCTGCAAGCTGGTACTCAAAAATCGGAAGTACTTGAAGATCTCGACAAAATGCTGGCACTGTTTCCGCGTATCAAAGAACGACTGAAACAATCAGCCGGAACGCTGAGTGGTGGAGAACAACAAATGCTGGCCATGGCTCGGGCACTCATGGGCAAGCCCGACATGTTGTTGCTGGACGAACCCAGCATGGGCCTTGCTCCCTTGATGGTTGAGAAAATTTTTGAGGTTGTGCAACAGGTACACCGGGATGGCATGACCGTGTTATTGGTGGAACAAAACGCGCACATTGCCCTGCAACTAGCCAACCGCGCTTATGTTATGGATTCTGGCCTGATTGATTATGAAGGTAAGGCCAGTGAGCTGATCAACGACTCTCGAATTCGCGAAACATACCTGGGGCAGATACCGCAATAGAACGGGATTTGCTTTTTATGCATCGGCCATGGACGTGAAAGAATCAGCAAAGAATTCCTCTTCGGGCAAACCACATTGCGCCGTGAAATCTCGTTGGGCACACTCAATTACGATGGGTGCACCACACGCATAAACCTGGTGGGCACTTAAATCAGGAAAATCTTGCATCACAGCTTGGTGAACGAAACCAGTTCTACCCGCCCAGTTGCACGCTGCGGTTGCTTCGGAAAGCACCGGTACAAATTTGAAATTCGAATGTTCCGCCGCCCACTGCATCGGCAAATCAATCATGTACAAATCGGCCTTGGTTCTTGCGCCCCAATACAATACAAACTCTCGGCTGCTGTGTTTGAAAAAGGCCTGTTCAAGCAGAGATTTGATCGGGGCAAAACCGGTGCCGCTGGCCAGCAGTACCACTGGTTTTGTGGAATCGTCGCGGAGGAAAAACGTGCCGAACGGTCCTTCAAAGCGCAAAATTTCCCGCTCTTTCATGGTGCTGAATACATGGTCGGTGAACAAGCCACCCGGCATGTGCCGAATGTGCAACTCAATCCCGCCTTCCTGATACGGCGCGTTGGCCAGTGAGTAACTGCGCCTCGAACCATCGCGCAACATGAATTCAATGTATTGCCCTGCATTGAATTGCAACACCTCATTGGCGGGCAACTGCAACTTGAGAATAGCCACATCGGCCGCGGGTTTTTCCATGCTTTGCAAACGACATGGCATTTTCTTGATTGGAATATCACCCAAACCTGAAAGTTCTCGAACCTTCAATTTCACGGGGCTTAAAGGTTTTGCGCAACAGGTGAGTACCTTACCGCGCACACGTTCTTCCTCACTCAAGGCACGTGCCTGGTAGGTGCCGTAATCCACCTGGCCTTCTATCAAATCGGCCTTGCACGAACCACATGCGCCGTCTTTGCAGCCGTATGGCAAAATAACGTTTGCGCGTAGTGCTGCCGACAACAAGGTGTCGTCAGCCTCGCATTCAAACTGCTTTTGACTGGGAAGAATTTCTACGTTGTGAATCATCAAACTACTTTCCGTGACATCAACAAAACCGGCGGGCTAATTTTCAAACGCAGTTTGCCTGGTCGTTTCAGACGAAGCAATGTTAGCGTTGCGGGCTGTGGGCAAGTGGGCTTGGTGTTGTTGCAAACCTACCCTGCCAAGCATTTTACCGCGACTTACCGCCCCGGGGCAGAATCTGAAGCAAAGCGCGCGGCCATCTTGGCACACAAGGCCAGGCCGCTGGCCATTGATTTAAACTCAAAGCCCGCTTTGTTGCGTCTTATTTCTCTGGGCCACCGAATAATCTGGATGGCCCCACCAAACGCTTCGGCAATTTCAGACAACACGCTGAAAAAGCTGGTGCTGTGGGCCGCAACGCGAGCAAAGGTCCACGGCAAACCAGCGCCACGCATCAGCTACATTTCTACCACAGGCGTTTACGGCAACGCACAAGGGCAATGGATCAATGAATACACTCCATTGAATGCACAATCAGAGCGAGCCAAAAGGCGGGTTCATGCCGAGGCGCAACTTCGCTTGGGTTTGAAACACGGCGTACATGTGCACCTGTTGCGAGCACCTGGTATTTACGGCGACAACAGGCTGCCGATTGACCGCATTAAAAATGGCACACCCGCCTTGCTACCAGAAGAAGATGCCTGGTCAAACCACATTCACGAGCTTGATCTTGGTCGTTTAAGCCTTTGGGTGAATTACAAAGGCGCCGCATTCGAGGTACTGAATGCCTGCGATGCGAAGCCCAGCAAAATGGGAGATTATTTTGATTCGGTGGCCGACGCGTTTCAGCTGCCACGCCCGCCTCGCTTTACAAAGGAAGAAGTGAAACAAATGGTCAGCCCCATGATGTGGAGTTTCATGTCGGAATCGCGGCGCATTGAATCTCTAAACCAGAAAAAACTGGGATTTCGACTTCGCTACCCCAGCGTGGCTGACTTTCTGGGAACGAAAGCCTGAGCTGAAAAACCAGTGTTTTTTCAGGCAAACATTTTGTCGATGTTCTTGTCGATTTCAGCCTGTATTTTTCCCTTGAATGCTTTCAGCATAAAACCCAGGGAAATGTCTACAGTTACGTCTTTGTCGGTTACGTCCAGTTTGCCCTTCACGCCTGAGCGCGTGAAGTTCAGCGTATTGCCCTGCCACTGGCTGTCCAGCTGAAATTCTTTCTGAAGTTGGTCAGCCAGTTTTTGCGCAGTTTGCTTGGCTTCTTGCAGGGTTAAATTGTGTGCTTTGCGGGCGTGAATATCTGACATGTTGGCTCACTCTTGAAGGTGTTATGACCGCATATTAACCCAGCGCGGGTTTACACGGTAGAGAACCAAAAATCGAACGCCATTTTAGATGAAGGTGTCAGGTCGTTCTCAAAGCCCACCACCCGTTTGGCAAAGCGCATTTGTGAATCAATAATCCGTTTGAAAATGCGACTGTTGGCCGATTCCCTCGCAATGATCTTGCGCCATGCAGTCAGCTGCGCCTTCAAAATGTCATCCGGGGTGACGTAATAACGAACACCCTGCTTGCGGCGCATTTCTTCGTAATCAGTAGAAAACCGGTCAGAGGCCTTCCAGCTTAAGTCAGCCGAGGACGCCTGCAGGGCATATCGAATAATCGAACGCAATGCAAAGGGCAAGCTGTCGAAACGCTGCTTGTTGAAAATTACCTCGAACACTTCGCTGCTTTGGTGAAAGCTGCGGATCATGCACACCGAAGCCACACTGGGAAAACCCAAGGCGCGATCCGAACTTGGATTGTTAAACTCAGCTGCATCAATTAACCCTTTGTCCAGCCAGGGCACAATGTCTGCTGGCTGCAAGGCGGTGGTGGTTAAACCTAGTTCCTTGAACACCTCGGCAGCCAAACCCACAGCGCGAAAACGCATTTTGTCCAGGTCTTTAATACTCTCTATACGGTTTTTAAACCAGCCTAAAGGTTGAGGTGTCAAAGGACCGTAAACAAAACCCTGGATATTCAAGTTCATTTCTTTTTGAACCAGTTCGTCGTACAACTGCTGACCGCCGCCGTACTGAAACCACGCCAGAATCTGGTTTGAACTCATGCCAAAGCTTGGGCCGCTTCCGAACAGGGAAAAAGCAGCATGGCGATCATGCCAATAGGTTGGCACGCCGTGGCCACCATCAAGCTGCCCTTTGTGCACGGCATTCTGAATGCCAAAAGCTTTTACTATGCTGTTGGTGGGGTACACATCGATGCGCAACTCCCCCCCGACATGTCATTCACCTTCTTGGCGAAGTCTTGGGCAAACTCATTAAAAATATCTTTGGTGGGCCAGGTGCTTTGAAATTTGAACACGATTGGCTTTGCAGTTTTAACAAGCGCAGCCGGTTGAGACGCCACCGGGCCGACTATTGCCCCGGCAGCACCCGCTGCCAAGGCTTTTTGTACAAACCGCCGCCGGGAGTCATCGCGCATGTTTATTTGCCGACCAGAATTATGTGCACCCGGTAGGGGCCATGCGCCCCAAGCACAATGGTTTGTTCAATGTCTGCCGTGCGCGAAGGGCCCGACACAAAGTTCAATGCACGCGGCATGATTCGCCCTTCTTTGCGCAACAGCTCAAATGCATCTTCCATGGTGTGAACCACCTGCTCTTCCCGAACAATTGCAATATGTGTTTCAGGCAGCAAGTGCGTGCTGGCAGGTTCATCAGCCTTGCTGGCAAAAACAAGGGTACCGGTTTCAGCCACTGCGCCAGCTACTGCACTGATGCCAATCAGATCGTCACCCGTAGGTGCACCCAAACGTGCTTTGTGCGGCAAAACGGCCCAGTTCAAATGGCTTAACGCCGGCCAAATGGCAACAGTACCCACCAATTCATTTTCCGCAAGGTAAGCAGCGCAGGCTTGGGGGGCTTCAGCCATATTTTTTACCCGCTGCACAGTGCAAAGCATGGCTCGCGATTTCTCCTCAAACAAAGCCACGACATTGTCAACAGGGCTTGGCGCAGGGCCACGGGTTTTCCTGGCCAGATAACCCTTGGCCAAAGTCAATTCGCTGTCATGCATCGTGACAGGTCGGGATTGAAGACTGCGAATCCGCTTCAAAATTTCGGACCTGGCTGCTGAGGTATCCAGATCATCGTCATTCAAAGGTTGGCTCAAAATGATTCCTGGGCGAATATTCGTAGTAGCCATTATAGAAAAAGCACGTCACCGCCGCCCCTAGGGTATGCCCCATACCAGTTACTGAATTCGAGCGGTTGTTCAGGTGCACCGGGGCGCAATCGATTACAATATTTCGTTATCTTGCTTAATCAACCATTTTCACCATGACACACGTAGTTACCGAGTCTTGCATCAAGTGCAAATACACCGATTGTGTGGACGTATGCCCAGTCGACTGTTTTCGCGAAGGCCCCAATTTTCTGGTGATCGATCCTGACGAATGCATCGATTGCGCCGTTTGCATTCCTGAATGCCCGGTCAACGCGATTTACGCCGAAGAAGACGTGCCCGCAGACCAGGTGAAATTTATCGACATGAACGTGGAGCTGGCCAAAGACTGGCCAAGTATTACACGCATGAAAGCGCACCTGCCCGATGCCGACAACTGGAAAGACGTGAAAGACAAGCTGCAATATCTTGAAAAATAACCAGCTTGAAAGTTGTGTGAATCGAGTAGTTCGATGAGTGAAGTTGAAGACAAATACACCCGGGAAACAATCACCAACATACGTGTTTGGGTGCCGGGGAAGTTGTTTTCCTTCACTTGTACCCGCCCAACAGGATTTCGTTTCACCGCGGGCCAATTTGCAAGGCTGGGCGTCGACAATACCTTGAATCTGCCAGGCGAACCCGAAATTATCTGGCGTGCCTATTCCATGGTTTCAGGCCCATTCGATGAGCATCTCGAATTCTTTTCGATTGTTGTACCTGGCGGGGCTTTTACCAGCCATTTAAGCCAGCTTCAGGTGGGCTCTCCGCTCTACATTGACAAAACCAGTTTCGGCTTTCTTACCACGGCCCGCTTCGAAACGGGAAAAGATCTCTGGCTGTTGGGCTCCGGAACAGGTTTGGCCCCGTTTCTATCGATTCTTCACGACCCGCACACTTGGGAACAGTTCGAAAACATTGTGCTTGTGCACAGTGCCCGAACTGCTGAAGAACTTGTTTATCAAGACATGATCAAGGGATTTGTAGAACACCCTGTGCTCAGCGAGCTGATAAACAATGTGAGGAAACGCTTTATCTACGTACCAGTGGTTACCCGGGAAAAGGTAGCAAATTGCCTAGACAAACGCATTACCGGATTGCTGGAACAAGGGACACTGGCCCAACATACAGGTTTGGTCATCAATGTTGAACGCAGTCGATTCATGATTTGTGGCAACCCCGAGATGGTTACCGACATACGCAAAGTGCTTAAGGCACAAGGTTATTCCCCCGCCAGGCGAAACACTCCCGGTGAAATTGCTGTTGAAAACTATTGGTGATTGAGGAATCATTTAAACATGTTGCATCGCAACAATGTTTGCAAGATAATCGTCAGGAACCTGACACATAATTGTCAAACCAAGACAATCGCCTAATAAAGCCGGAGGCACTTCAATGCTGTATCAAATGCACGAATTTCAGCGAGCGCTGCTCAACCCAATGACCATTTGGGCAGAGGCTGGCTCCAAGCTTTACAGCAACCCATTCAGCCCATTGGCCCACCTTCCAATGGCGCGCCGTATCTCAGCTGGTTTCGAGCTGATGTACCGATTGGGCAAAGAATATGAAAAGCCCGAGTTTGGAATTACCACGGTCAAGTGCGGTGAGCGCGAAGTATCCATCGCCCAGGAAATTGTTGAAACCAAACCGTTCTGCAAATTGATTCACTTCCGCAAAATGATTCCGGCAGAATCCAAGGCCCTTGCCCCCCAGCCCAAGGTACTGGTGTTTGCCCCATTGTCTGGCCACCATGCCACGCTGCTTCGCGACACAGTGAAAACCCTGCTTCAGGACCATGATGTGTACATTACCGATTGGGTTGATGCGCGCATGGTACCGCTGTCCGAAGGCGAATTCCACCTCGACGATTACGTACATTACTGCATCGAGTTCATTCAAATGCTGGGGCCGGACGTTCACCTTATTTCGGTTTGCCAACCCACAGTGCCGGTAATGGCTGCGGTGTCTCTAATGGCGTCGAACAACGACCCCAAGCAGGCCAAAAGCATGACCATGATGGGCGGCCCAATCGACACCCGTGAAAGCCCAACTGAAGTGAACAACCTGGCCACAAAAAAACCATATTCCTGGTTTGAAAACAATGTCATTTACAGCGTGCCGCACACCTACCCTGGCTACCTGCGCCGCGTGTACCCCGGCTTTTTGCAGCACTTGGGATTCGTCAGCATGAACCCGGACAAGCATGCCCAAAGCCATTACGACTTTTATATGCACCTGGTGGAAGGTGATGGTGAAAGCGCGGAAAGCCACCGACAGTTCTACGATGAATACAATGCCGTGCTGGACATGCCAGCTGAATATTACCTGGACACCATCAAAACAGTGTTTCAAGACCATGCCTTGCCTACGGGCACCTGGAAAGTTCGGGGCCAGCTTGTGAAACCTGAAGACGTCACACAGGTAGCGCTGCTGACCATTGAAGGCGAGCTGGATGATATTTCTGGCCCAGGCCAAACCAAAGCGGCGCTCAAGCTGTGTAAAAACCTGCCTGCAAACAGGAAAGAACATTACGAGGCCATGGAATGCGGACACTATGGTATCTTCAGCGGTCGCCGTTGGCGCGAGAAGGTTTACCCAAAAATCCGCGAATTCATAGCCAAGAATGCATGAACAACTTGTACAAGAAATAGACAACCTTCTTCCTCAAACCCAGTGCACGCAGTGTGGGTTTGAGGGCTGCCTGCCTTATGCAAAAGCCTTGGCAAACCGGGAAGTTGACTTAAACCGCTGCCCTCCTGGCGGCGAAAACACAATCATGGCTTTGTCCAACTTGCTCAATCTACCGGTTAAACCAGTTGATCCCAGCTGCGGCATTACCATTGAGCGGCACATCGCCAGTATTAATCCTCAGCATTGTATTGGTTGCACCTTGTGCATCAAGGCGTGCCCGGTTGATGCAATTATGGGCAGTAGCAAACGAAGACACGCAGTGTTGGCCGAGCTTTGCACAGGCTGTGAGCTTTGCATTCCCCCCTGCCCTGTTGACTGTATCGACATGGTCTTTATGCCTGAATTCAGCGCCTGGGACCAACCCCAGGCTCACTCCGCACGCGCGCGCATGCAAGCACGGGAAGTACGCTTGATGCGGCAAAAAGACGAACAAGCCCAGAGGCTAGAAGCCAAGGCGATCCACAAACTGGACGAACTGGACACCACCCCAAGCCCCGATGCTGCAGCCAAAAAAGCGGTGGTACAAGCCGCACTGGCCAAAGCACGGGCACGACGGCTAGCGCAAACACCATGAACAAAGAAAAGCGTACCGAGATTTTCAAACGGTTTCAGCAAGCCAACCCAGAGCCCAAAACCGAGCTTGAGTATTCAACTCCGTTTGAACTGCTTGCTGCCGTGTTGCTAAGCGCGCAAGCCACTGACAAAGGCGTGAACATCGCCACGCGAAAGCTGTTCGCCGTGGCCAATACACCCGCAGCCATTGCAGCGCTGGGTGTAGCCGGGGTTGAAGATTACATCAAAACAATTGGACTTTTTCGTTCGAAAGCAAAGCACCTTGTGCAAACCGCCGAAATTTTGCGCGACCAATACAATGGCGAAGTACCAGAGGATCGAGAAGCGCTTGAAAGCTTGCCTGGCGTGGGCCGAAAAACTGCGAATGTTGTGCTAAACACTGCATTTGGGCACCCAACCATGGCAGTAGATACCCACATTTTCAGAATTAGCAACCGCACTGGAATTGCCCCAGGAAAAGATGTAATTGAAGTTGAAAAACGCCTGCTTAAACTTGTACCACAGGAGTTTATGCTGAATGCCCACCATTGGCTGATTTTGCATGGCCGCTATGTGTGCAAAGCACGCAAACCTGAATGCACACGTTGTAGTATCGTGGACTTGTGCGAATTCAAAAAGAAAACAACATGAGCCACGCAATTTGCGTTGAAGTGTTTAGTGAGGCCAGTCTTGAAAACGTGACTGCGCTTGTTGAAAGTGCCGTGAAAAAAGCTGGACTGCGCCGCCATTCCGACTACGTTAGCCGGGTTATTTTGCTCTGCACGCCACATTTCGCGCCGCTTTTACAAGACCTTGCACAGCTGTGCGTCAGCAAAACCAACTGCATGAGCGTGTGGGGTGGATGTGCCTCTGGGCTGTTGGGGCAAGGCCAGGTGTTTAGCGATGAACCCACCATATTGATAGCCGTGTTTGGCGAAGAATTTGAACCCCCACAAACAAGCATTCCAACCCAGCACGCAACGCTCAACCTGTGTATGGTTGAGCATGAACAAGTGCTGACCGACCACTGGGCTTATGCCGATTGCGAACCAGATTCAAGCGCAGTGGCGGCTGACACTTTGGGGTTACTGTCGTACGGAGCGAATTACGCAAAAATGCCGCGCATTGAACAGGGTCGCCTGTGTGGTGAAGCCCTATGCTCAACCCAGCTATTGGTCCAAAAGCCATTGGTTCTCAACTCGGAAGGGCTGACATTTCTCGGCCCCTATCAAACCGTCACTGAAAGCAATGGTCTTTTTCTGATCCGTGTTGGCGACAACACAGCGGCTGCAGCGCTTCAATGCCCTGGTGAACAACCGCGCCCTGTTGGCATGCGCTTGCAGGTAATTCACGACAAAGGTGAAAGCTGGATCCCGGTAATGGAAATTCACGCCGACGGCACTTTGGGGCTGGCAGCACCAGTTCTGAAAGGTCAGAAGGTACGGCTGGCGCACCGCACACCCAAGGCGATTGACACGGAAATACATGAATGGATGCCGAATGTAAATGTGCATTTTGATGAAAAGGCACCGGAATTGGGCATCCTGTTTGCCGGCATTGAGCGCAGTCAGATGTGCCATGCAGAGGACAATGACGTGGCCACCGTGTTGGCCAACTTTCCGGATACAGAATGGATTGGTGTCTTTGGCCAAGCGGCCTGGCTCAACCAAGGCAACACAGTAATAACCCCACCACGAAACAACCGGCTAAGCCTGTGTCTGTTTAATCGACCGAAGTAACAGCCGGCAAAAGAAAACTACTGGCGACAGGTATCGTCAACAGACACCAATTACAGCCCGCAGATGATTTACACGAGGTAACCTTTCATGTTCAACCCCACTCGAGACCAGGCACGACTGTTTTTTTTGAACAGCTGGAAAAAGTACCACAAAGAAGAGCCTCTCAGCGAGGCTGAAAGCCTGGCCCTGCAATGGATGACGAAACACCCGGAATACTTTGAAATTTTTGATGCTGAACCGGAATCCATACTTGCTGCGGATTTCTCCGTAGAAGCAGGTCAAAGCAACCCTTTCTTGCATCTATCGATGCACTTGGCCGTGGCTGAACAAGTCAGCATTGATCAACCACCCGGAATAAGGGCCGCTTTCGCCAAGCTGTGCGGAAAAATGGGCGACGAACACAAAGCTGCACACCAAGTGTTCGAATGTTTGGCTGAGCAAATTTATCAGCAACAAAAAAACGGTGTTGCCTTTAGCAGCGAAAGCTATATCCAGTGCATTCTGGACCACAGCGGAATATGAGCAAGAAATGGATGTGTCCCGAAAGCCTAACATCCCCTTGGAACTAATCACACGTTAACCGAACTTTATTACGGATTACACAACCCACGGTAGGTGAATTAAAAACCAACTCCCAAGTAAGGTTCGAGCATGGTTGATGGGGTTTCTAATCCATATAAACACACGATCAGTGATGTTCAGTCCTTCAAGCAAACAGTTGCTCGAAGGGATTCACTTAAAACGGGCGGGCTCGGCGACGCAGTCTCAAACTTGGTAGATGCTTTTGCCAGCAGCCAAAATCAATATGGCAAAACCTGTGCTGACGCAATTGTGAACGCCGCAAGAGACAATCCAGACGAGAGCCTGCACAGTGTTGCAAACACCTTTATTAACGCCTTGAAGGAAAAAGGTTTAATAGGTGAAAACGGTCAATTTACAACAAAGACAAAAACTCCCGCCATCGCATCAGTCCTTACGGTCAAGCAGGCTGCCAGTAAGGTGGCAGTTGAACAAAATCAACGCGCAGCCGAATTAAAAGCACAGTTCATGCAGAGGGTAATCAGCGCAAATACCCAAAAACCAGCAAGTGCGGCAGAAACAGTGGCTACGATCCATATGGCAAAACAAACCAAAGCTGGTACGGAAGAGTATGCAAAAGCATTTACTGCTCTTGTCAATGTGATTCGACGAGGCGGAGATGAAATGATTCTGGCTTTTCAGAATAACTTGAAAAATCAGCTGGACGAATCCATATCTTCACAAGGTGCTTCAAGTCCAACTGGTGAAAACTTTGAGGGCAAATACCTACAGGCTAGCCAAAATATTGAAACCCTCAGGGGTAGCGCACCTAGACAGAATCTTCATGTTACCAAAGCCAAAAGCTCAATCGGAAGGGCAGCACAATTCCATGCTAATAGCGCTGTTAAAGGCAAAGTGGGCCGTTTTCACCAATCAGATAAACCAAAAATAAAAGATGAAGGTAAAAAAGCCGATCTTCATGCAAATGCGATCAAAGGCATGGCCACCTTCACAATGCGTGAAGCAGTTTACGCCGAAAAACTGTTGAGTGTGGCAGAGAACACCAAGAAGAATATTGAATCGGTTAACCCTACACACGATAGCAAGATGATCGGCGAGTACATCAGCCAATCCGGTAGAGACGCTTTTCATGGAGTGATCAGTTTAATCGCTTCAACTTATGGGCATTTTCAAGGACTTGTAGACAGCACTGCCAACAGCATCGCAGTGGCGTCAAATGAAAACTCGGGTTTCGTTGTAACGATTACGTCGACCATGAACCCGAATAAAGTGCCTGTGGACATTAACCGAACTGCTTAAACTTCAAGCAATCACACGGATGCACCGATAGCGCATCCGGAAGAGACAACCCTGCTTGTTAAAAGCGAGAAGCGGGTTACTTTTTGAGATACAAATCGCCTTCCAGCGATGCAAAAAATGCCGACAAATCTTTAATGTCTTGTTGACTCAGAGCAGCAGCCATGCCAACCATAATTGCATTGTTGCGACCACCCTTCTGATATTGCTTCAACACATTCGCCAGATAATCAGCATGTTGACCAGCCAGCTTGGGGTAAGCAGGGTCCATTGTTTTATTCCAGTTTCCCTCAACAGCATGGCAAGCTGCACATTGCGCTTCCGCCTTGGCCTTACCAGCTGCAATATCGGCAGCGTGAGCTGAAAAAGATGCGGCAAACAAGGCTGCAGTGATAACAAATTTAGTTTTCATAGTGAATGGTCCTTGTTGCAAATCACTTGGCTTGCGCGTAGTACGCAGCCAGGTCAGCGATGTCTTGTTCAGTCAATGTTTCAGCAATACCGCGCATGGTGGGGTGCTTGCGATCGCCCTTTTTGTAAGCATTCAACGCTGCCTCGATGTACTTTGCATTTTGGCCCGCAATGTAGGGCACGTTGTACACCTCGGGGAAGCTGGCCTTGTAACCGGGAATGCCATGGCATCCAATGCACATGGACTTCTTCGATGCCGCTGCCTCGGCGTTGCCTTCAACAGCCATGGCAGGAGTAGCAACTGCCACCGCAGCCAACAGGCCAGTTGTTGCGCCAATCGCGCTAATCGTGCGCATTGCGCGAACAGTCAAACCGATACGTTTCATCTCGCTCTCTCGTCAACAAATGTAATTGGTAGTAAGCCGCGCCATCGTATTTAAGGTGTGGCGCTGGACAAAAACCTTGTTATTTTACGGTTGATCTTGCGCTTAGTCTATGAACAGCCGGCCGAAAGCGCCAAATTGGATGAAAAATTCAGCAAATAAGCCCCTAAAAGCACTTACACTGGCTATATTGAATTACGAGGAATTACCAAAATGCGTTTTGAAGGTAGCAAAACTTACGTCGCAACCGACGATCTGAAACTCGCTGTGAATGCGGCCATTACCCTGCAACGCCCACTGCTGATCAAAGGTGAACCAGGAACCGGCAAAACACTGCTGGCCGAGGAGGTTGCCGCATCGCTTGGCCTGGAGCTGATGCAGTGGCACATCAAATCAACCACCAAGGCCCAACAAGGCCTTTACGAGTACGACGCGGTTAGCCGATTGCGCGACTCGCAATTGGGTGATGAGCGTGTAAAAGACATCGCAAACTACATTGTGAAAGGCGTCCTGTGGCAAGCGTTCGAGAGCGACAAGCCAGTGGTGTTGCTGATTGATGAAATCGACAAAGCCGACATTGAATTCCCGAACGACTTGTTGCGAGAAATTGATCGCATGGAATTCTATTGCTACGAAACCAAGCAGTTGATCAAGGCAAAACACCGCCCTATCGTGATCATCACATCGAACAACGAAAAGGAACTGCCCGACGCTTTCCTGCGCCGCTGCTTCTTCCACTACATTCAGTTTCCGGACAAAGCCACCATGGAAAGCATTGTGGCTGTGCACTTCAAAAACCTGAAAAAAGAACTGCTGGATGCGGCCATGTCCAGTTTCTTTGGCATTCGTGCCCTGCCCGGCTTGAAGAAAAAGCCAACTACATCTGAGTTAATCGACTGGCTGCGGCTGCTGTTGGCCGAAGACATTCCAGCCAGTGCCTTGCAAGCCAAAGACGGCAAGGAAGCCATACCCCCCATGCACGGCGCCTTGCTGAAAAACGAGCAAGACATCGAACTATTCAACCGCTTGGTGTTCATGGCCCGCCAGGGTCGCTGATAAAGGCTTGTGCTGTGTTACTGGATTTTTTCTTTCAACTTCGCGACGCCAAAATTCCCGTGACCGTTCGGGAATACCTCACCCTGCTTGAGGGCATGAAAGCGCAGTTCATGACCCCGAGCCTTGACAATTTTTACCACTTGTCCCGCTTAACGCTGGTGAAAGACGAACGCTTTTTTGACCGCTTCGACCAGGTTTTTGGTAGCTACTTCAAAGGCCTGGAAAAGAACATGGACTTGTTCGCCCAGTTGCCCAAGGATTGGCTGGAAAAACGTTTTAACAGGGAATTCACTCCTGAAGAAATGGCGGCGATTGAAGCGATGGGTGGCCTGGACAAGCTGATGGAACGGTTGAAAGAGCTACTGAAAGAACAAAAAGAGCGCCATGAGGGTGGCAGCAAATGGATAGGCTCGGGTGGCACCTCGCCTTTCGGCAACAACGGGTATAACCCGGAAGGCGTTCGAATTGGACAAGACGAAAGCCGCAACCGCCGCGCGGTAAAGGTATGGGATCAGCGCCTTTACCAAGACTACGACGACGAACTGGAAATTGGCACTCGTAACATTAAAATTGCGCTTCGCCGCTTGCGTCGGTTTGCACGTGAAGGTGCCCAGGAAGAGCTTGACTTGGACAACACCATTGAATCCACTGCACGAAATGCAGGCTGGCTCGATTTGAAAATGCGACCCGAGCGCCACAATTCAGTCAAAGTATTGATGCTGCTGGATGTGGGTGGTTCTATGGATGACCACATTCGGCGGACTGAAGAATTGTTCAGCGCCGCGAAAAGCGAATTCAAGCATTTGGAGTTTTATTACTTTCACAATTGTGTGTATGACTTCTTGTGGAAGAAGAACCATCGTCGCCACAGCGAACGTTTTCAGACCACCGATATACTGCGCACCTACAACAGCGATTACCGCCTTATTTTTGTAGGCGACGCCACCATGAGCCCCTACGAAATACTGCAACCAGGCGGCTCGGTGGAGTACAACAACAAGGAAGCAGGTGCCGTGTGGCTGCGCCGTTTTCTTGATCGCTTTCCAAAAGCAGTTTGGCTTAATCCTGAACCCGAAGGGCTTTGGCAATATCGCCAAAGCGTTGAAATTATTCAAAATATTATGGAACATCGCATGCACCCACTCACGGTCGGCGGGCTTGAAACTGCGATGCGATACCTTAGTAAGTAATCTTTGTATTCCTTTTTCTGAACCTTCCCGTTAAGTGCAGTACAAACACATTCAATGTGGAGAAAGAAAATGGAAACCAATCGTACTCACCCCTTAGTTATCACTGCGGCTGTTGCCGTTATTTTGGCCAGCGGTATTGCAATCGCATCCATGACCGGGCTGTTACCGAGCAGCAACGCCAAGATGAGCGACCAGGAAGTCGCCCAGATGGCCGAAGAAACTCGCCAGAAAGAAGAGGCAAAAGCAAAAGCAGAGGCTGTAAAGGCGAAAGAAGAAACAGCAGCCAAGAAAGCCGCTTCAAAGCCGGTGGCATCAAAGCCTGCACCGGTACAAACCGCCGCTGTTTGTAACACCTGTGGCCGGGTCGTTGAAATTCGCCAACGCACCATTCAAGGTGAGGGCACTGGCATAGGCGCAGTGGCAGGTGGTGTAGTGGGTGGTTTGTTGGGCAACCAGATTGGTGGCGGCAATGGCAAAAAAGTAGCCACTGCTGCAGGTGTAGTGGGTGGTGCCGTACTAGGCAACAAAATTGAAAAAGACCGCAACTCAAGCACCCAATACGATGTAGTGGTTCAGTACGATGCGGGTGGATCAGATGTATTCAGCTTTAGCAGCCCACCCAGCTGGCAGTCGGGCGATCGCGTGAAAGTTATTAATGGTCAAATCACCTCTAGCCTGTAAACCCGCTCATCTGTTTACAGGATTTGTTTGGTCACCCAGCAATGGGTGACCTTTTTAATTTGCGCTGCTGCCTGTGGAACCAGTTCTGGCTGTGAGGTACTCAGTTTAAATTTCCTATGGAATGAAACCCCGACATGACAGCACTGACTGACCCCGAATTGATCAAGGCACTTGCCGCTTGGGTGGGACAACTAAAAAGCCCATATCATGAGGACAAAAAATTGAACCAGTATCCTGTGAAGCTAATGTCAAGCTCGCCCAATGCCTGGCTTGAAATCAAACAAATAGGCAAGGGTATGATGGAAATTACCTGTATTCATCGGGTAATCGAACAAGATGAATATTGCGATCTTGAAGAAGTTCGCCAAGAGTGCAAACAGTTCAATTCGTTGATGGACCGTGTTCGGCTACCAGCCTATATGTGGGAAGACCGTAGCAAAGCTGAATTTCAACTAAGGTGGCAAGAAACCTTGGTAACCCAAGCCGACTTGAAATACGTTCAACGCTTTTTTGAACAATCTCTTTACTTGGCGAATGCCTTGCAAAGCAGGTTGGGCTGGGCACTGAACAGTCAGCCCCAGCCACTGACTCACTGACTCACTGACTCACTGACCTGGCCAATCAGGCCTTAACAGTCAGCAACAGCATATTCAAGCGGCGAACAAACCCGGCTGGGTCCTCCAGCTGGCCTCCCTCGGCCAGTACCGCTTGGTCAAACAGCACATTCACCCATTCATCGAAATGATTTTTTTCAATTTTCAAACGCTGAATAAAAGGATGTTCCGGGTTTAGTTCCAGAATGGGCTTGGTATCTGGTGCATTCTGCCCAGCCTGTTTCAACATGCGCTTCAAGTGCTCGCTCATGCCCATTTCATCGGCCACAATGCATGCAGGGCTGTCGGTCAGGCGCAAGGTAACACGTGCTTCCTTGATGCGGTCTTTCAGCAGGTCTTCCACCTTTTTCAAGACATCCTTAAACTCGTCCTCAACCTTCTTTTTGGTTTCCTTGTCTTTTTCATCTTCAAGAGCACCTAAGTCAAGGCCACCTTTGGCACAGCTTTGCAATTCCTTGCCGTCAAATTCCTGCAAATAGGAAAGCATCCACTCGTCTACACGGTCGGTCAGCAGCAGTACCTCAACGCCCTTCTTCTTGAACACTTCCAAGTGTGGACTATATTTGGCTGCAGCATAGGTATCGGCCGTGACGTAATAGATCTTTTCCTGCCCCTCTTTCATGCGGCTCACATAATCGGTCAGCGAGACGGTTTGAGCTTCGCCCTCTGTTTGTGTGGTTGCAAAGCGCAGCAGCTTGGCAATGCGCTCTTTGTTGGCAGGGTCATCGCCCATTCCCTCTTTTAGAACCTGCCCAAACTCTTTCCAGAAACTGGCGTACTTGTCGGCGTCGTTGCTTGCCATCTCTTCAAGCAGGCCAAGCACTTTCTTTACCGACCCCTCACGAATGGCTTTTACGTCGCGGCTCTCCTGCAAAATTTCGCGCGACACGTTCAAAGGCAAGTCAGAGGAGTCGATCACGCCTTTCACAAAACGCATGTAAGGGGGCATTAATTGCTCGGCATCGTCCATGATGAACACTCGCTTCACATACAGCTTGATACCCTTTTGCTGGTTACGATCCCACAGGTCGTAAGGCGCTTTGGCTGGGATGTACAACAGCGAGGTGTATTCTGAACGGCCACCTTCAACACGGTTGTGGGTGTAAGCCAGCGGGTCGGTGAAATCGAAACTGATGGTTTTATAAAATTCGTTGTACTGCTCAGCAGTAATTTCGCTTTTCGAGCGGGCCCACAAGGCATTTGCCTTGTTTACGTTTTCCCACTCGCCGGTGGCCTTCATGCCGCCAGCTTCTTCATCCCATTCTTCTTTCAACATTTGAATGGGCAGGGAAATGTGGTCGGAATACTTGGTCAAAATACTTTTCAGTTTCCAACCAGACAACAATTCATCTTCTTCGGCTTTCAAGTGAAGAATGATTTGGGTTCCACGACTTGCCTTATCTAGCGCCTCAACGCTGAACTCACCATCGCCTTTCGATTCCCACTCAACACCCTCAGCGGCTGGCAGCCCCGCCTTGCGTGAACGCACAGTTACCTTGTCTGCCACAATAAATGCAGAGTAAAAACCCACGCCGAACTGGCCAATCAAGGCGGCATCTTTTTGTTGATCGCCGCTTAACTTACCGAAGAATTCTTTCGTACCACTTTTTGCAATCGTGCCCAAGTGTTCGATTGCATCTTCGCGACTTAAACCAATGCCGTTGTCTTCGATCGTAATAGTGCGGGCATCCTTGTCAAAACTCACACGGATTTTAAGCTCACTGTCACCTTCAAACAGACCGGCGTTGTTGATGGCTTCAAAGCGCAGTTTGTCGCAGGCATCCGAGGCGTTTGAGACAAGCTCGCGAAGAAAAATTTCCTTGTTGGAATACAGGGAATGAATCATCAAATGCAGAAGCTGCTTTACCTCTGTTTGAAACCCCATTGTTTCTTTCATTGCACCCATCATTTGGCTCCTTGTGCTTGCGTTTTAATCGATGCCTTTCAAATAGGGACACCCAATGGTATTTCAAGACCCCACCCACTTGCTTTACCCCCAAAGCGGAATGGATCAACCTTATTAACAGGGCTACCTTATATATCGTGCGCATCTTGAACTCAAATCACTGGATCGAACCATGGTCATGCACAGATTACTTGCCCAACAAATTCGGCAATATGAGCCTCTACCTTGGGACGTCTACGACAGCTCGCATACTTTGTTGCTTCGAAAGGGTTTTTTAATCGACAAGCATATTCACTTGCCCACCTTGATTGAACGCGGCATTTACGTGGAACTAGGCAGCGTTAAGGAAAAGCTGATAGAAAACAGTCCACAAAAAAATCGCCTTGATCCTTGGCAATTGTGGGAAGACATATTGGCCAGGCTGGGGCAATTGCTTAAAAATCCGCCGCAGAACGGTGAGTTTCCTCAACAGATCGAGGAGCTGGCAGACCTGGTCAGATTGTTAGGCGACAAAAGCACAGACGTGGCTTTGGCGGCCATCATGCTGATGGATGAAGGTCGTTACCCGGTTGTACATAGCCTGCACTGCGCCATTCTTGCAGACCTTGTGGCTAAACGACTGGAGTGGGATCTACAAGAACGCCGCAGCCTGTGCTGCGCGGCACTCACTATGAACATTGCGATGCTGGATTTGCAACAAACCTTGTATCACCAGTCTGAACCACCAAAACCTGAACAACAGCTCGACATTACCCTACACCCAGAGCAAGGGGTTCGGATGTTGTATGCCTTGGGTGTGCGAGACACTTCATGGCTTCAAACCGTAATGGAGCATCACGAAAAACCAGATGGAAAAGGTTACCCTAAGTCATTGCAATCTCCCAAGCCCAGCGCCCTTTTGTTGAGAACCGTGGACATTTACTGCGCCAAGGTGAGTCCTCGCGCGTACCGTAAACCGATGTTGGCCAGTGAAGCGTCTCGCCTTGTGTTCACCAGTGAGGGACACAATGAAAACAATCCGTTCCCGGGCTGCTTGATCAAGCAGGTGGGTATTTATCCCCCAGGTAGCTTCGTGAAGCTACTGAATGGCGAAATCGGGGTGGTGTTCAAACGCGGAGAAAACGCGAACAAACCTTTGGTGTATAGCCTGCTAAATGATGCTGGGCAGTGTATTACCCCACCAATCAAACGCGACACTAGCCTGCCTGGCTTAAAGATACAGGCAGTTATGCCCAAAGACACCGTCATGCTGAAGTTTGACCCCAGAACTATCTGGAAGCCGAACTTTCATTACTAAATTAGTTTGTACTAAGGCCGTTTGTACTAAGTCAGCTTGGCAAGCCTGTCAGCCCTGAACTTGATATCCAGTTCCTTGCCTTTTCTGCCACGTTTTCCAAGACGCTCGGCCAGCAAGGCTGGTTTCAATACCTCTTCACGGTCTTTTCCACCACGGCCTGTTCCAGCAATGACCAAGCTATCGCTCGGGCCAAAAGTGATAGCAGCCACCAACGAGTCTTTGTCATCCAGGGGTAGCAACTGAACACCGCGCCCACCACCTGAAAGCTGCTTCAACTCCTCCAGCATGAACACGTGGAAACGTCCGCTCTCGGCAAGCACGGCCACACGGTCGTCTGTGGCCTGCAACAGCACTGGCGGCAACAGCTTTTCACCAGAGTTCAGGCTAATGAACTGCTTGCCGGCTTTCATGCGGCTTTCCATGTTGCCCGCGGTGGCCAAAAAGCCGTAGGCTGCGCTGCAAGCCAGAAACACCGGTTGGGACGCAGGAGCAGCCAGGGCGTGGATCAAAGTGCCGCCATTCAGCTCCACAAGGCTTTGTGCGGGTATTCCGTCACCCCTTCCACCTGGCCAGGCTGAAACCGGCACACTGAACACCTTGCCTAGTGCATTACCGGCACCGAACAGGTAAGTGTTGTCGGTGGTTTTGCATTCAAACGCAGCATACAGGGCATCGCCTACCTTGAAGCTGAACTGCGCGGCATCATGGCCATGGCCTTGCCTGTTTCTAATCCAGAACTTCTGAGAAATGATTACGGTGGTAGGTTCTTCAACCACTTTAACTTCAACACTGGCTTTTTCAGCTTCTTCAATCAGCGTGCGGCGGTCGTCGCCATAGGTATCAGTGTCTTTGCGAATTTCGGAAATAATGCGGCTCTTCAGTTTGCCTTCATCGGCCAACAGGGCTTCCAGGTCAGCTTTTTCCTCTCCCAACTTGGCCAGTTCCTGCTCAATCTTGATTTTCTCAAGGCGAGCCAACTGGCGCAGTCGAATTTCAAGAATGTCTTCGGCTTGCCGGTCGCTCAGTTTGAAAGCCTCAATCAGGGCTGGCTTGGGCTCATCGCTTTCGCGAATCACCTTGATCACTTCATCGATGTTCAACCAGGCAATCAAGCGGCCTTCCAGCACGTGAATGCGGTCATTCACCTGCGCCAATCGGTGCTGGCTACGGCGAGTTACGCACACCTTGCGGAATTCAATCCAGTCCAGCAACATGGCAATCAAGCCGCGCTGGCCAGGGCGGCCAGAATTGTCGATGCTCACCAGGTTAATCGAGGTGTTGGTTTCAAGGCTAGTGTGGCTAAGCAGAAGATTCGAGAATTCCTCCACCGACACATTTCGGCTTTTTGGCTCAAATACCAGGCGAACGGCATTTTCCTTGCCCGATTCATCGCGCACAGCATCCAGCATGGCCAGCACTTGGGCCTTCAGGTTTTGCTGCTCAGTGCTCAGGCCTTTCTTGCCTGCCTTCACTTTGGGGTTGGTCAGTTCTTCAATTTCTTCCAGCACCTTGGCCGTGCTGGTGTTGGGAGGCAATTCCTTCACCACCAACTGCCACTGGCCCCGGGCCATTTCTTCAATGTCCCAGCGAGCACGCACCTTGATGGAACCCCGGCCACCGGCATAAATTTCTTTCATGGCACTGGCGGGCGAAATAATTTGCGCACCACCCGGAAAATCAGGCGCTGGCAAATGACCCATGATGGTGTCCAGGTCTGCATTCGGGTGTTTGATCAAGTGAATGGTGGCTGCAGCCACTTCCCGAATGTTGTGGGGCGGAATGTCCGTGGCCATGCCCACTGCAATGCCTGAAGCGCCGTTCAACAGTACAAATGGCAAACGGGCTGGCAGCAACTTGGGTTCTTGAAAGCTGCCGTCGTAATTCGGAATGAAGTCGACGGTGCCCATGTCCACTTCATCCAGCAGCAGCTTGGCGATTGGCGTTAAACGGGCTTCGGTGTATCGCATGGCAGCGGCACCGTCACCATCGCGGCTACCAAAGTTGCCTTGCCCATCAATTAGCGGGTAGCGCAGTGTGAAATTTTGCGCCATGCGAACCAGTGCGTCATAGGCTGCCTGGTCGCCGTGTGGGTGGTATTTACCCAATACATCACCCACCACTCGGGCCGATTTCACAGGCTTGGCATTGTTGCCCAAACCCATTTCGTTCATGGCGTACAAAATTCGCCGCTGCACGGGCTTTTGGCCATCGGCACACTCGGGCAATGCCCTGCCCTTTACCACTGAAATGGCATAGTCCAGGTAAGCGCGCTCTGCATAAAGGCCCAGCGTAATTGTTTCAGAATCGTCGCCAGAGGGTGGCGTTGCATCCAAGGTGAGTTGTTCCATGCGGTGCTTCGAGGTTTCTTATTTTGAGAATTGACGTTGACGAAGGGTTTCAAACAGGCACACTGAACTGGCCACCGACACGTTCAGGCTTTCAACACTGCCAATCATCGGAATTTGTACCAGTTGGTCACATTTTTCGCGTGTTAAGCGGCGCATGCCATCGCCCTCGGCACCCAGTACCCAGGCAATTGGGCCTTTTAAATCGGCGTCGTACAGGGTATCCGTAGCCTCGCCTGCTGTACCAATACACCACACACCGGCATCTTGAATTTCTTCAAGCGTACGGGCCAGGTTGGTGACGGTAATGACTGGAATTGTTTCAGCAGCGCCGCAAGCCACCTTGGATACAACGGGGGTAATGCCCACCGATTTATCTTTGGGCAGTACCACCGCGTGCACACCAGCCGCATCAGCACTGCGCAGGCAGGCACCCAAGTTGTGGGGGTCGGTGACGCCATCCAGCACCAACAGCAAGGTGTTCTTGCCATGGGTGTCGATGATCTCAAACAGGTCGTTGCTTTTCACCAATTCTTTGGCAAACGCAACCACGCCTTGGTGCTGCTTATGCCCAGCCGCTTTTTCCAAACGTTCGGAATCGGCCGCACTTACCCTCACGCCAGCCGCTTTCACCTTGTCGATGAACTGCTGCATCCGCTTGTCTTTGCGGTGTTGGTCTACCAACACCTCTTCCACGCTGGCCGGGGCTGTTTTAACCCGGGCCGACACGGCATGAAAACCATACAAAATGGCCAATTGAGTCGCTCCGCTTATCTAGATTTTTTCGCTGCAGTGCGCATTTTAGACCCAGTGGCAGGTTTGGTACGGCTTACACGCTTGGCTTTTTGAATTTCTTCCTTGCGTTTCTTTTCAGCCGCAGCCTTGCTCCTCGACTCATCCGCAGCCCGCTTCTTGTTCACGCCACGGGTGCCCGCGCTTTCTTCTGGCGGTAGCACAGGTGCAGCTTTGCCTGCATCTTGCACAGCCTGCTGCATTTGCGCAGTGTTGTTGCGGCGGCCTTGCTGGCGCTGAGGCCGATTACCGGCCTTGCCATTGCTCTTGGCAGAACCGGGGTCACGCATCAGGCTTTCAAATTTCAGGCCTTGTACCAGGCGGAATTCAATACGGCGTGCATCAAGGTCTACCCGTGACACCTGCACATTGATCGGGTCGGTCAAGCGGTAGCGAATGCCACTGCGCTCCCCGCGCAATTCATGCAGGCTGTCGCTGTACTGGAAGTACTCTGTACCCAGTTCAGATACATGCACCAAGCCTTCCACATAAAGTGCATCCAGCGTAATGAACAAGCCGAAGCTGGTCACGCCCGATACATGCCCCTGGAAGGTGTCACCAACGCGCTCTTTCATGAAGAAGCACTTCAGCCAGGACATTACATCGCGAGAGGCTTCATCTGCACGGCGCTCGGTAGACGAAAACCAGTTGCCCGACTGATCCCAGCGGGCAATTTCCTCAGCCTTGTCTACTTTGCGCTTGGGGTCGAAATCCTCGAATTCGCGTTCATCGAGCGGCATTGGCACATAACGCTTGCCGGCCAAGAGTGCCTTGATGCTTCGGTGAACCATCAAGTCGGGATAGCGGCGAATTGGCGACGTGAAGTGCGCATACGCTGGGTAGGCCAGGCCAAAGTGGCCGCTGTTGTGCGGTGTGTAAATAGCCTGCTGCATAGAGCGCAGCATCATGGTTTGCAACAAGGCCTGATCAGGACGCCCCTGAATCTTTTTCATCAGGTTCGCGTAATCAATGCTGGTCGGGTCGTCCCCACCATCCAGGGTTAAGCCCACCGAGCGCAAGAAGGCACGCAGGTTTTGAAGTTTCTCAACGGTGGGCCCCTCGTGTACCCGGTACAAACTGGGGTGCTTGCTGCGCTCCAGGAAGTCGGCTGCACACACGTTGGCGGCCAACATGCATTCCTCAATCAAACGGTGTGCATCGTTGCGGCGCTTGGGTACAATTTTGTCGATCTTGCCATCGGGATCAAGCACCACCTGCGTTTCCACGGTGTCAATTTCCATGGCGCCGCGGCGCTGGCGCGATTCAAACAGTACCTTGAAAAGCGTGTACAGGTTCTCGATATCGCCATACACATGGCCCAGTGCTTTGGCTGTCAGGCTTTGAGAATCAGTAAGCGCGTCCCACACTTGGTTGTAGGTCAAACGTGCGGCAGAATGAATAACCCCGTTGTAAAACTGGTAAGCCTTGATCGCGCCCTTGGGGCCGATAATCATGTCGCAAACCAGCACCAATCGGTCTACGCCTGGGTTTAGCGAACACAATCCGTTGGAGAGCTTCTCGGGCAACATGGGAATAACGCGGCGCGGGAAATACACCGAAGTACCACGCTTTGTAGCCTCTTGGTCAATCGGCGTACCCGGCAACACATAGTGGCTTACATCAGCAATTGCCACCAGCAAACGCCAGCCGCCTTTCGTGTCGCTAGACGGGGTGCAGTACACCGCATCATCGAAGTCACGGGCATCCTCCCCGTCAATGGTCACGAATGGCACATCGCGCAAATCAACGCGGCCTTTCAGGTCTTTGAATTCCACTTCATTGGGAATACTTTCAGCCTGATTCATGGTGAGCAAATTGAATTCATGCGGCACATCGAATTTGCGCACGGCAATTTCAATTTCCATGCCGGGGTCATCCAGCTCGCCCAACACCTCAGCCACTTTGCCAATTGGCTGTGAATGGCGTGTGGGCTGCTCAATAATTTCAACTGTGACCACTTGGCCCGGCGTGGCGTTACCCACATCTTTAGGCGACACCAGAATGTCGTGCTTGATACGCTGGTCTTCAGGAATAACCAGCAAAATGCCACGCTCGGACACCAAGCGCCCAACCAGCCGGTTGGTTTTGCGTTCAGTAACCTCAACAATCGTGCCCTCGGGCTTGCCGCGGTGATCGGTGCCGGTAATTCGCACCAACACGCGGTCGCCGTGCAACACCTTTTGCATTTCACGCGGGGAAAGGAAGGCATCAGGCCCGCGGTCGTCGCGAACCAGAAAACCAAAACCATCGCGGTGGCCAGCTACTCGGCCAGCTACAAAATCGAGTTTGGTGGAAAGCAGCAACATGCCCTTTCTGTTGGGCATTAATTGACCATCACGCTCCATCGCGTTCAGGCGTTTTTCAATAATCGGAATTTGATCTTCAGTGAGTTTGAGGTGCTCAAAAACCTGTTCGCGGGTTAAGGGGGCTTGCGCTTGACGCAGTACAGCCAGGATGTCTTCACGACTTGGGATTTTTATTTCTGTTTTATGCATTGACAAATTTATTTATTTCATTAGAATTCACGGCTCGCACCTGTGCCCAGGTGGCGGAATTGGTAGACGCGCTAGGTTCAGGTCCTAGTGGTGGTAACACTGTGGAGGTTCGAGTCCTCTCCTGGGCACCAGCAGTTGCATTCATTAATGCGCCTGTTCTTATGCGTTTCACGAAGTGTACAGCACTTTCCCCGCTTTAATTCCAAATTTCCCAAGTGCCCCAACAATTTGCCTTGCCGCTGGCACTTGTTGTAGATGGAATTCGCGACTGATTTCTCTTAAAAACCATAGCCCACGCTAAAAATCAGGCTACTGTCGGTTTTTTTCACGCCAGGTGGTGGCATGTTGTTGTAATCAACGTTCACTTGTGTGGCCACGTTCACATTTTCCACAATCGGAACACGCAAACCAACTTTGGTTTTTAAAAGCGAGTCGGCCATGTCCTCAAGACTTACCGACAAATTATTGTTGTTGAAAAACACCAGGCGTTTATTCCAGAATTTTCGTTCGTAGTTCAAAGCAAAACTCACCGAGGGAAACGATTCATCAGGCGCAACAAAGTAATCCTCATTCACATAAACCAAGCCATATTCTGTGGACATCTTGGCAAGCTCGGTCTCGAAAAACTGGTAACCGTAACCTGCACCCAGCGAAGTTCTCAAATTAACGTCAGCCAATTTGTCCTGTTCGCCCTTGGCACTCACAAACAGATAATCTTTTTCACTTAAAAACGCGTCATACTGAGTCAGCAAATATCGGTTTGAAGTGGTCGTTTCACCCGCTGATTCCGCCTCGTTCACCTCGGCCGCCACGGTATACCTGCTCTCAGGCGTTCTGGCGATCAACTCCGTGTCAAAATTCAAAGCGTCGTCTTCCGAATTGCCGCGGTTGAACACGCCACCAAAATTGGCTCTACCACTGTATTTCACAGCGCGGTCGACAACGGGCGGATTAAACATGGCGATATCGGTCTTTTGCAGGGGCTTGGAACGCCCCAAATCATCTTGATCAATTACCAATTCACCCTGTGAGCTTAAAGTTACCCTGCCTTTTGCAATGCTGCCATCCTTAAGCTTCACCGCAACGCCGTCATCCGACTGCAATTCAACAACTTGCTTCCAAGGCAATTCAACCTCACCGAACAAAGGGGATTTAAAGGTGAGAATGTTGTCGCTCAACTTGATGATTTCGCCTGTCAGGCGATCACCGTTCTTCAACACAACGTTGGCTGCAAATACCGGACTACTTAAAATAAACTGTGCAAGCGCACATGCCGCTAAAAATTTGAATACTGGCGAGGATTTTTTCTTTATTACTTTATGTAAGACGGACATTGTCCCAATGTCTCCTTGGCTGGCAAAGAAGCCTTTAGGATAACACATCGATTTTTAGCCCTTTTAGACTACAAATAAGGCGTTTTTGTATGAAATTACGGTGAAATATATAGAAAAACTCAAAGAAAATCGCGAGTCTCGAACGGCTGAACAATCCAGACATCAGACTCCAGATATTCAGCAGCAAAGTCGGGTTTGAAAACAGAACCAGGCTTTACCCACACCACCGCTGTTTTTAACTCGGAAATGCCAGGGCAAATCGCCTGCAAATGTCCGCACAGTGCCTGCATGGTGTGGCCCGTATCCGCCAGGTCGTCCACCAACAAAACACGGCCTTTAACCGGCGAAACCGCAGCAATACTGGCTGAAATCTGCAGTTCTCCTTGGCTGGTTCCGGCCTCCTCGCGGTAAGAAGAGGCCGCGATTACGGCCATGGGTTTGCGCAGTGAACGCGACAAACCATCCGCCAAAAAAAGACCACCGCGAGAAACGCCGAGCACACAATCGGGCAGAAAGCCCGATTGTTGAACGGCCTGCACCACCCTATCGATCAGGTGGTGGTACTGCGCATAGTCAATATGCAGCTTGCCGCTCATGTACGAACGTTATTCGCTTAGGCTTTGTAAGGGTGGCGAAGCACAATGGTTTCGTCGCGGTCCGGACCCGTAGAAATCATGTCGACAGGTACACCACACACAGCCTCCATGCGCCTTAAGTATGTTTGAGCCTCTTTTGGCAATTCATCAAACTGTTTAACGCCGAAGGTAGTGCCCTTCCAGCCCGGGAAAGTCTCAAAAATTGGCTTGCAGCCTTCCACTTTCTCGCTGCCAAAAGGAAGGATGTTGGTTTTAGTGCCGTCTGCCAGTTCATAGCCCACACACATCTGAATGGTTTCCATGCCATCCAACACATCAAGCTTGGTAATACACAGGCCGGAAACTCCGTTCAACTGAATGGTGCGGCGCAAGGCTGCCGCATCGAACCAGCCGCAACGACGTGGGCGACCCGTTACCGAACCAAATTCATTGCCCTTCTTGGCAAGGTACATGCCTTTTTCACAAAACAGCTCGGTAGGGAAAGGACCAGACCCCACACGTGTGGCGTAGGCTTTCGTGATACCCAAAACATACTGCAAACGCTGCGGACCCACACCTGCGCCTGGGGAAGCTGCACCGGAAATACAGTTCGAACTGGTCACAAATGGGAATGTACCGTGATCGATGTCGAGCAAAGCACCCTGGGCACCTTCAAACAACAGGTTTTTGCCTTGTTCATTGGCCTGCTGCAACAGGGTGGGCACATCGGCCACCATGTTCTTGATGCGCGGTGCCAGCGCCATGGCCTTGTCGAACACAACCTGAGCATTTACAGGTTCAGCGCCCAGATACTGAGTCAGCACGAAATTGTGGTAATCCAGTACCTCTTCAAGCTTGGCACGGAATTTTTCTGGATTAAACAGATCCTGAACACGCAAGGCACGGCGTGCGGCCTTGTCTTCATAAGCAGGTCCAATACCGCGGCCAGTGGTACCAATTTTCGCATCGCCACGCTTGGCTTCGCGGGCCTTGTCCAAGGCCACGTGGTGGTCAAGAATCAACGGGCAAGTTTCGCTGATTTTCAGGCGGTTTTCTACTGAAATACCACCGGCTTGCAATTCATCAATTTCACTCAACAAAGCTTCCGGAGACAGCACAACACCGTTGCCGATGTAAACCTGAACATCGGGGCGCAGAATACCAGAAGGAATCAAACGCAAAATGGTTTTCTTGCCACCGATTACGAGTGTATGGCCCGCATTGTGCCCCCCCTGGAAACGAACAACGCCCTGGGCATGGTCGGTCAACCAGTCCACCACCTTGCCCTTGCCCTCGTCACCCCACTGGGTACCTATCACAACCACGTTTCGAAAACTCATTTCAATTTCTCCTGATTCATGCCAATCGGCACCACTTTCCACACGGCGTTGGCCTGTACAAGCTGCCGATCACATACAAACTCTTCTTCCTCTTGGGCGGTGTTGGGCAACGATTGAAGCACCACCTCACCCTGACTGCGCAATTCTCGAATAACTGCCATTAATTCTGTGTCATAAACCCACGGGGCGCGAATGGCGGTTTTGGGCTTGGAATGCACGGCCTGCAAAGACACCAGCTCGCGCAAATCGACTGAAAAGCCAGTGGCCGGACGGGCGCGGCCATACACTGCCCCTACATCGTCGTAACGGCCACCACGCAGAACAGCATTCGGGCACCCCTCCACATAGGCCGAGAAAATAAGCCCACTGTGATAATCAAAACTAGCCAAATCCGCAAGGTCTAAGATGAGCGCTGGCATAGCCGACACGGTTTCCTGCAAGCGGGCAATCAAAGTACGCAATTCAGTTAAAACCGCGCCCACCTTCGGGTTGCGAGGCAAGGAATCGGCCGCACGGCTCAGCACACAATTGATTCCACCAACAGAACCGTACAAACTCAACAAAGCCAGCACGTTGTTTTTGCAGTTTGCAGAAACGCCGACCAGCAAAGCTTCCAGGGCAGGCCGGTCTTTCTGTGCAAGGCGGTCGTGCAAACTGCGGATCAGGTTGTCGCTGAGGCCTTCACCATCGACAACAGCGGCCAGCAAACCAGCATGCGACAAGGCCAGGCGATAGCCTTTCAAACCCGACAGGTTCAAAGTGTCCACCGCCAAATTCAGTATTTCAAGATCAGCTTCAATCCCACCGCAACCGTAAAGCTCGGCACCACATTGCAATGGCTCGCGTGTATTGTGCAAACCCAAAGCCTGAGTATGCAGCACTGGGCCACAGTAACAAAGACGAGTAACGCCCTTGCGGTTCAAAATGTGTGCATCAATGCGAGCGACTTGGGGAGTTGTATCTGCCCTCAAACCCAGCATGCGCCCACTGGCTTGGTCTAGCAACTTGAAGGTTTGCAAATTCAATGAAGCATCCGCGTTGCCCAACAGCGACTCGGTGTACTCCAGTATGGGAGGCATCACCAACTCGTAGCCGTATACACGAAAGCGGTCCAGCAAAGACCGACGCAATTCTTCAATTCGCCGTGCCTCGGAAGGCAATACATCGGCAACAGACTCTGGCAAAAGCCAAGCAGACATGACTATTCCAACTCTTAAACGAGTGTTCTAAAACCAAAAAAGCGTAATACCGATGATAATCGCCACCAGCCCCACAAATCGTATTTGACCTTCTGTGAGCGAGGCAATCTTGAGAAAGGTTTCTTTCCATTGTTTTGGAAAAAGAAAAGGCATAAAGCCCTCGAGAATGAACACAAGGGCCAAAGCCAGCCAAAAGGTCTCGCTCATATCGGTTTTTCCAGAGCCAGACCTTTTAAGCGGAAGTAGTTAAGCCACGCAAGCGCAAAATAACCCAAGCTATTGCGTTTTCTGCAAAAACTTGAAGAAATCAGACTGCGGATCAACCACCATCACATCAGACTTGGATGTCAAAGACTTCTTGTAGGCATCCAGACTGCGGTAAAAGGAATAGAACTCGGGATTGCGACCAAAAGCGGCATTATAAATCGAACCAGCCTTTGCATCACCCTCACCCTTGATAGTTTGTGCTTCTCTGTAGGCTTCAGCCAAAATAACCACCACCTGGCGGTCTGCGTCCGCACGAATTTGCTCGGCTTCTGCCGCACCAGTGGCTCGCAGATCATTGGCAACCCGCTTGCGCTCGGCTTCCATACGGCGGAATACGGATTCACTGACTTCCGGCAGCAAATCAACTCGCTTCAAACGAACATCAAGAATTTCCACACCAATTTCAGCGGCTTCGTCCTTCACCTTGTCGACCACGGTGTTCATCACTGTGGTGCGCTCGCCAGACACCATTTGAGGCACCGTGCGCTTGGTAATTTCCTCGTTCAAAGCAGACTTGACCACTTGGGACATCCGGCTTTGCGCCAAGCGGGAATCACCGCTCAAGCGAACAAAATACAAACGCGGATCAATAATTCGCCACTTGATGTAAGAATCAATCAAGAGGTTTTTCTTCTCCGAGGTAATAAACCGCTCGGGCTCGGGTGTATCAATGGTTTGAATACGTTTATCCAGAAAAATCACATTCTGAAAAGGCGCTGGCAGCTTGAAGTAAAGGCCAGGCTCCTGGCGCACCTCCTCCACCTGCCCCAACGCGAACACAATTGCGTACTGGCGCTGATCCACTACATACAGGCAAGTGTTGGCCACAAAAAAGCCAATCAACGCAGCCGCTACTACTACAAAAATCTTAGGCATGATTAACGAGCTCCCCGATCACGATTGCGCATGGCATCGCGAATGCTGGTGTCAAATCCATCGTTGGCTGCACGTGGTGCAGATGGGCTGGTTTCAGCCGCTTTGGCCGCTGCCGCGGCGGATGTCGCATTGCTTTCAGCGCCTGTCGAGCCAGTTTTCTCGATCAGCTTGTCCAAAGGCAAATAAAGAAGCTGGCTGTTGCCTTTGGAATCAACGATGACCTTGGTAACGTTAGTGTAAATTTCTTGCATTGTGTCAATGTACAAACGATCACGAGTCACCTTCGGTGCTTTCTCGTACTCGGTCAAAATCGCCTTGAAACGAGCCGCGTCACCTTCAGACTGAGCGACAACACGCTCGCGATATCCGTTCGCTTCTTCCATCAAACGAGCGGCATTGCCTCGGGCACGCGGAATTACATCGTTTGCATAGGCCTGGCCATCGTTTTTCAAGCGTTCACGATCCTGGCCTGCTTTCACTGCGTCGTCAAACGCCGCCTGAACCTGCTCTGGAGGCTGAACACCCTGAACCGTTACGCTAGATACGAGGATACCCGTGCCGTATTTATCCAGTATTTCCTGAATCACTTCAGCAGTATTTAAAGCGATCTGCTCACGGCCCTCATACAACACGAAGTCCATTTTGCTGCGGCCTACCACCTCTCGTATGGCTGTTTCAGCAGCCATTTTCACTGTTTCATCCGGATCAATGGTGTTAAACAAATAATCACCAGCATCCTTCAAGCGGTATTGAACAGCAAACTGAATATCGATGATGTTCTCGTCTTCAGTCAGCATCAGTGCCTCGCGCAGCACCTTGCTTTTTACCTCATTTCGATACCCTACCTCGACAATACGCACCTGGGAGGAATTCACAATCTCGTGTGACTGAATTGGATAAGGCAAGCGCCACTGAAAGCCAGGCATTGAAGTGTGGTGAAACTTGCCAAACTGCAGAACCACTCCCTCGCGACCTTCCTGAACAATGTAAAAGCCGCTTGCCAACCAAACAAGCACAGCAACAACAATAACCACGGTAAAGCCTCTGCCAGCATTTTCAATGCTGGGGCCACCGCTGCCACCACCGCCAAGGGGGCCGCGAGGGCCGCCACCATGACCGCCCTTCTTGCCGAACAGGCGATTAAGTCTGCTATTGAAGTCGCGCCATAGCTCATCAAGATCGGGGGGGCCATCCTGACGGCCACCTGGACGGCGATTGTCTTGATCTTGAGGTTTTGTAGATTCATCGTTGTTCTGATTACCCGATGAATTTCTACCCCAATCCGGATCATTCATTGACATGCTTGTTCCTACTGCTGAAAAATTAATTGTTGACGTTCAGGCCCACTGCAATTCATCTGACTGTGTGTCTGCACCCCGACTTTGAGCATAAAAATTGCCAGCAAGTTCAGTCAGACATTCACGTAACTCGGGAACACCAAGCCCGTAGCGCGCACTTACCGCCACGGACAAAATCTTACCATCGCCGTTGCGCTCGACTTCCACGGAACGCTCGCAGGCATCTATTTTGTTCCAGATGATTACTTGTGGAACATCACCCGCATCGATCTCCTGCAACACTTTGTTGACCTCGTCGATTTGGCTGTGCCGCACAGGCGAGCTCGCATCCACGACATGCAACAAGACATCGGCGTGCACTGCGCTCTCAAGCGTGGCTTTGAAAGCGTCGACCAGTGAATGTGACAGGTCACGAATGAATCCAACGGTATCCGACAAAGCCATATCCACCTTCGGCGCCAGCCAAACGCGTCGTGTGGTGGTGTCTAGCGTGGCAAAAAGCTGGTCAGCAGCATAAGCCTTGTCGCTTGATATCGCGTTGAAGAGAGTACTTTTCCCGGCGTTGGTGTAGCCCACTATCGCAACAGTAAATTGACCCCGGCGTTCACGCTGCCTACGCTGGGTTTGGCGCTGCTTTTGCAGTTTTTCAAGTCGGGTTTTAAGCTGCTTGACCTTCACACCAATTAATCGGCGATCAGTTTCAAGCTGAGTTTCACCAGGCCCACGCATGCCGATACCGCCTTGCTGACCGTAGAGGTTCGCGTTGCCACGCACCAAGCGTGAAGCCATGTACTGAAGCTGCGCCAATTCAACCTGCAATTTACCCTCGAAGCTGCGGGCACGAATAGCAAAGATATCGAGAATGAGCCCGGTGCGGTCGATAACACGACGCCCCAGAGCGTTCTCAAGGTTTCGTTGCTGCGCAGGACTAAGGCTGTGATTGAATATGACCAGTTCGACTTCTTCAGACTCGCAGTGCACAAGTATTTCCTGCACCTTGCCAGAACCAATGAACGTCGCAGAGTCGGGAGAACGCCGCTTGGCCACGAAAACGCCTATCACCTCTGCACCAGCAGAGGTGGCCAATAGAGCCAGCTCATCGACACTTTCGCGGAACTCGTGTTGACCTAGGTCGAGTGCAACCAGGGAACTACGCGTCATTTCAAACCGCGGGAAAATTTGAAAGTGAAGATAAGCTTACTCCTTCACCTCAGGGGTGAATGTCACGGAACGACCAGGCACCACAGTTGAGATTGCGTGCTTGTAAACCATTTGCGTTACCGTGTTACGCAGCAGAACCACGTATTGATCAAAAGACTCGATTTGGCCTTGAAGCTTGATGCCATTGACCAGATAAATGGACACGGGCACATGCTCTTTGCGCAACAAATTGAGGAAGGGGTCTTGTAGTAGTTGCCCTTTGTTACTCATAACAGCTCCAGACTGTGTTGATATTATTAAATGTCAGAGCTTTTGGCTCGTCACGCTTAGTGTACAGAAAGCGCTTGAGGGTGCCAAACGGTTGCTCGTCTTTTGTTGTTATGGACACTCTTTTTTCACAAAAAGTTCAAAACTAACGCCAAAGAGTGATGGGCGTTGACATCACCCACTTAGCCGAGAGTTAACTCTAACCATTGAGACAGCCGGGGACGGCGAATGAACTCCTCCTGAAAGGCAGTTAATCTCGCTGTGGACTGGGGCAACCTGGAGGCCCACTCGGATGTTAATGAAGGATCGTACCAAAGTGCTTTTGCCACAACCTCTGCACTAATTTTGGCCGGGTCACAAATGAGCGCGAAGCGATCATCCCCCCGTACAACCGCCAACAAACCAATCACGCCGTGCTCAATCAACAAGTTTAAAATCTCGTCCAGTTGATCTGGCGGAACTTTGGCAAATACCCGTAACTCTTCCATGGTCATGCCGGGCTTGTCCTGCTGTCGAGATTTTTCAAGCTCAACCAACACGCTTAAACCTTGCAACCACCTTTCACCGGGTCGGTTACCGGGGTTCCAGTAGCCGGTTCTGGCCACAGGCAAAGCCGCCACAGTGCTTGCACCGAACAAAACAATAATCCAGCTGACGTAGATCCAGAGCAAGAAGATGGGGAACGCCGCCAAGGCACCATACAAAGCTGTGTAACTTGGAAAGTGTGTAATGTAGGCGGCAAAAGCCCGTTTGGATACCTCAAACAACACTGCAGCGAACACCCCGCCCACCAAGGCATCTTTCCAGTGCACAGCCCTGTTGGGGACAATCCGGTAAATAAAAGCGAAAGCTACAACTGTTAAGGTGAGAGGCACTAGGTTAAGGGCGGGAAACGTGCCACCCAGCACAGGATTAACGCCCGCCATGGTTTCCCCAATCAGTGCAGTCGACACGCTGATACTCAACCCGATCAGCACCGGCGCCAGCGACAACACAGCCCAATACAACACCACTTTGTTCATCATTGAGCGTTGGCGCTTCACGTTCCATATTTGGTTGAACACCCGGTCTACCGTAAACATGGTAGTCAATGCAGTAATCACCAAAAACACGATACCGATTGCGGTGAGCCCCTTCGCTTTCTCGGAAAACTGCGTGACATAAGTCAATATAGTTTCCGACAACGTTTCAGGGAAAAAACTGTCGATCAAATAGCCCTGCAGCGAAGACTGCAAACGATCAAACATCGGAAAAGCCGTGAATATGGCCAGCACCACCGTCGCCAAAGGAACCAAAGAAAGAACCGTAGTAAAGGTAAGGCTGGCAGCTACTTGGGGCAAACGTTGCTCGCTGATTCGCTGGCTGACAAGGCGTGTAAATGCGATCCACCACCGCAAATTCAAAGGCGATAGTTCAACATCTTCCACATTGAATGCACGGCGGGCACCGCGCATAAAACGAGCGCGGCGCGTTTGACTTTCTTCGGCTGGCTTGTCGATGGCTTTTAAAGTCTTGCTGTCAGTTGTTTCAGTAGGTGCGGCTGAAGTCATTCGCTTCGATACAATAGGGGCTTACACAGTTCTCATCATAACCCTTAAGCATGATTGAAGTATTGGTCTTGTATTACAGCCGCCATGGCGCAACCGCTCAACTGGCCCGCGAAATTGCTCAAGGCATAGATTCCGTGAAAGGTGTTACGGCAAGAATTCGAACTGTACCCGCTGTATCTGCAAACACGGAAGCCACGGAACCCGATATTCCTGAACAAGGCCCACCCTACGCAGAAACGGTCGACTTGAAAGAATGCGCTGGACTAGCCATGGGCTCACCCACCAGGTTTGGCAACATGGCTGCACCGATGAAATACTTTCTAGATGGCACGGTAGGAACCTGGCTGGCGGGTGATTTGATCAACAAGCCCTTTTGCGTTTTCACCAGCACTGGCAGCCTGCATGGCGGGCAAGAAACCACATTGACCACCATGGCACTGCCATTAATTCACCATGGCATGCTGTGGATGGGGCTGCCCTATTCAGAGCAAGCGCTAAATGACACAAGCACCGGCGGCACACCCTATGGTGTTACCCACTGGGCTGGAGGACAAGGGCAACACCCAATTTCCGAACATGAAAAAACACTGGCACGGGCACAAGGCAGGCGCCTGGCCAAGGCTGCATTAGCCCTACAACACATGGACACACCTTGATGAGCAGCACCCCTCAAATTGAATCAACCCGCCAAAAAGCCTATTGGGCAACAGTTGCCAGCCTGCTGGCCTTGATTGCCCTGTGCGTGGCCTGGGAGCTTTTTATAGCGCCTATTCGCCCCGGTGGCAGCTGGCTGGTGCTGAAAGTGTTGCCTTTGCTACTCGTAGTGCCCGGCATATTCAAGCAACGTGTCCGAACCTACCAAGTCACATCGCTTCTGGTGTGGCTATACTTCGCAGAGGGTGCAACACGAGCCAGTTCAGATCCTGCGTTGGCTTCGCAATTGATGGCAGGGCTTGAGGTGCTACTAACAATCGCGCTATTTGCCAGTGTCAGCGTATTTGCCCGCACCTACAAAATTCCCAAAACCAAGGCAGCTTGAAGGCATGAACGATTTTCTGGAACAGTTGGGCAAACAGATGCCCGGGCTACTGATTAACACCGATGCAGCCGAAATAGCCCACGCCTGTACTGACTGGCGCAAGCGCTACTCCACTACAGCGCTTGCTGTTCTGGAACCCATGAATACCCGCCAGGTTCAAGGCATTGTGAAGGTATGCGACGCATTCAATGTGGCCATTTCTACCCAAGGTGGAAACACTGGCTTGGTGGGTGGTGCCGTTCCGGTAGCAAACGATGGCAAGGGCAAAGCGCCGCATGTGGTACTTAAAACAGGTCGCATTCGCGAAGTGTTAAAGCTGGATGAAAGTAACCTGACCATGACTGCCAGTGCAGGCTACACACTGTATGAAATACAGGAATATGCTGCTGCTCACGGTTTTTTATTTCCGCTTAGCCTGGCTTCTGAAGGCACCTGCACCTTGGGTGGCAACCTGGCCAGCAACGCAGGCGGTGTAGCTGTGCTGCGCTATGGCAACACCCGTGAATTGTGCCTTGGGCTTGAATATGTGAATTCACAGGGCGACTTGTGTGGCGACCTGCGCGGACTTCGCAAAAACAACACAGGCTACGACTTGCGCCATTTGTTGATTGGCTCAGAAGGCACCTTGGGCATTGTGACCACGGCATGCATGAAAGTGTACCCTGCCCCAAAAAGCCGTTGTGTGGCCTGGCTGAATGTGGACAACATCCACACCGCGGTAGACGCCTTGGGCTTTATTCAAAGCCACTTGTTCAGCGAGTTGAGTAGCTATGAATGGATGAATGCACACGCAATTGATGTCGTTCAAACCCATTTCCCCGCGCGCGCACCCACCTGCCCGGGCGCAATGGACCATGTGCTGGCTGAATTTACGTCACTGGGCCCGGAAACCGCTTTGCGTGAGCAAGTGACCCAAACACTGGAAACCTTGCTTGAAGAGGTACCTGGCGTACGAAATATCGCCATTGCGCAAAACGGGCGAGAGATTGACACCTTCTGGGCTTTGCGCGAAAACATTTCTGAAGCACAAGCCAAAGAAGGCTTGAACGTTAAACACGATGTGGCATGTGCGGTATCGCAATTGCCCACATTTCATGACATGGCCTTGCATGAAATTGCAGAGCATGGTGTGGACGTTAAGCCAGTGCTGTTTGGTCATTTGGGCGATGGAAACCTGCACTTTAATTTATCTGCTTCCAAAGGCGACAATTCTGCCGAATTTCTTAAACAACACCAGGCTTTGCTCAACAATTTGGTACACGATGCGATTCTACGATGTGGTGGCACCGTATCGGCTGAACATGGCATTGGGCAGTTGAAAGCGGAGTTACTTCGCGAGATTACAAGTACCAGCAACTATGGCGCGTTTGTTGCGATTAAGAAGGCGATGGATCCGAAGAACTTGTTGAATCCTGGGAAGCTGGTGTTGATCTGAGCGAAGCAACACATTGTGGATTTATTGCACACTCGTTAGTGAGTTATTGCAAGCTCGTCGGGGTTACCACTTCGTTATAGCCAACTCGTCGGGGTTGCCTGCTTCCTCACTGAAAACCACTTGATCCCTTTTTGAATTAATTCTTGCTCACCGATCTCGGCAAAAAACATGGCCGAGTATCGGTGTTGGCTGATCGCCAAACGCATCGAATGAATCCAAACGGGGCGGTTTTCTTGAAGTTCGGAACAGGCAAACCCACTGCCGAGTTGGCTTGAACTAGTCACCGCTGCTTGTTCAGCTCAATCGGCAACGAGATTCCAATCGCGTCGCCTTCAAGAAAACCTACCCTTGCGTGCCGCACAGGGCCGGTGTCGCCCAGCATGGGCGGCAGAGGACGCCCCGACCCGCCTTTTAGAAGGGGCGTACTCAGGCATCGCAAGGCTCAGCAAGGGAGAAACAGGTTTTCAGGCGACGCATTGGGACTCGCGACGATTGGGGTAAGCAAACCCGCACCTATTAGGACAATCAATCAGACAGTCAACTCGGGTAGCAAACTCTCGCCGATCAAACAACCGGTGCATGCTTGAACATTTTCGCCAAAGCATCTTCAACCACCTGCCAGTTGTTGGCTTTCAGCAAAGTTGAATCCGACAACACCTGGCGATAAAGCCTTCCACCAGGCTGGCCGTGAAACAAACCCAACCATGATTTCGTAATGCTCCGGATACTCTCACCGTTGGTCAATTCTTGCTCAGCGTAAGCACGCAATTCTTCAATCACATCCAAACGGGTTTTTACGGTGGCGGGTTTACCGATTATTTCGTCAAACCCTGCAAGCAACCAAGGATTGGAATAGGCTTCACGACCAATCATGCAGCCATCCGCCCACGTTAAGTGATCTTCAATTGCATCAAGCGTAGTAATGCCGCCGTTCAAAATGATTTGAATGTGGGGAAAATTTTGTTTCAAGCGTTTTACCACTTCATAACGCAAGGGTGGAATCTCCCGGTTTTCCTTGGGGGACAAACCTTTCAGCACGGCATTGCGGGCATGCACAATAAATGTGTTGCAACCAGCCTCACTCACCTTACCCACAAAATCGTAAAGCATGGTCTCGCTTTCATCGTAATCCAGACCAATTCGGTGTTTCACCGTGACATCCAGCGAGCAGGCGTCCCGCATGGCTTTCACACAATCGGCCACCAAATCAGGTTCGGCCATTAAGCAGGCACCAAATGCGCCTTTTTGAACCCGTTCAGAAGGACAACCCACATTCATGTTCAATTCATCATAACCGGCTTCCTCAATCCACTTCGCACAACGTGCCATGTGTTCAGGGTCGCTGCCGCCAATTTGAAAGGCCACGGGGTGTTCTTCTTCGTTGAATGCCAAAAAACGCTTGCGGTCGCCAAACACCAAGGCACCTGTGGTGATCATCTCGGTATAAAGCCAGGTGTGCTGGGTGATCGCACGATGAAACCGCCGGCAATGCCGATCGGTCCAGTCGATCATTGGGGCAACAGAAAGGGTTCTGGGTTTGAATTTCATGGTTTGAATTCTACAAACAAAAAGGGCGAGGCCAAAGCCACGCCCCTTTTGGATTTAAAACACCGATCAACCACATCGTGGCCAATCAGTGTTTCACTAAAGCTTACGCCGCGTCGCGACTTGCGCGCTTGCGCTCGTGTTCCTTCAGGAAACGCTTGCGAATACGAATGCTTTTCGGAGTAATTTCAACCAACTCGTCGTCAGCAATAAATTCAACCGCGTATTCCAGGTTCAGGGCAATTGGCGGTACCAAGCGAACCGCTTCATCAGTACCTGATGCACGAACGTTTGTCAGTTGCTTGCCCTTGATCGGGTTTACAACTAGGTCGTTGTCGCGGCTGTGGATACCAATCACCATGCCTTCATACAAAGCTTCACCTGGAGATACAAACATACGACCGCGATCCTGCAGTTTCCACAGGGCGTAGGCCACTGCATCACCATCGTCTTGAGAAATCAGAACACCATTGTGACGCTCGGCCAAACCGCCTTCACGCACAGGTGCGTATTGATCAAACACGTGGCTTATCAGGCCAGTGCCGCGAGTCATGGTCAAGAAATCGCCTTGGAAACCAATCAAGCCACGAGCAGGAATGCGGTACTCCAAGCGAACACGGCCTTTGCCATCTGGAGACATATCCAGCAAGTCGCCCTTGCGGCGGCCCAACTCTTCCATGATCGCGCCTTGGTGGGTGTCTTCAACATCCACTGTGAGCATTTCGTAGGGCTCGCACTTCACGCCATCAATTTCTTTAAACACCACGCGTGGGCGGGAAACCGCCAACTCGTAGCCTTCACGGCGCATGTTCTCCAACAAAATGGTCAGGTGCAATTCACCACGACCAGACACTTCAAACACGGTGTCGTCGTCGGTATCTTTCACGCGCAAGGCCACGTTACTTTTCAATTCACGTTGCAAACGGTCACGCAACTGGCGGCTTGTCACAAACTTGCCCTCACGGCCTGCCAATGGCGAGGTATTAACCATGAAGTTCATCGTCAAAGTGGGTTCGTCTACGGTAAGAATTGGCAAGGCTTCGGGTGTATCAACAGCACACACTGTGGTACCAATGCCGATTTCTTCAATACCGTTAATCAAACAGATGTCGCCGGCCTCGGCTTGGTCAACCAGCACACGCTCAAGACCGCGGAACTTCAAAACCTGATTCACCTTGCCATTGAAAGGTGTACCGTCTGGGCCGTTCATGCACACAACTTGCTGGCCAGTTTTTACAGTGCCGCGCTTGATTCGGCCAATGCCGATTTTGCCCACGTAGCTGTTGTAATCGAGCGATGTAATCTGGAACTGCAAGGGACCATTCGGATCGTCATCACGCACAGGAACATATTTCAAAATGGCTTCGAACAGAGGGCGCATGTCGCCTTCACGCACGTCGGGCGTGTTGCCAGCATAGCCGTTCAGGCCAGATGCATAAACAATCGGGAAGTCCAGCTGTTCATCGGTTGCGCCCAACTTGTCGAACAAATCAAAGGTTTGGTCGATCACCCATTCAACGCGCGCGCCGGGGCGGTCTACCTTGTTAACCACAACAATTGGCTTCAAACCCAGAGCCAACGCTTTGCGGGTTACGAAACGGGTTTGAGGCATGGGACCTTCAACTGCATCCACCAGCAACAACACAGAATCAACCATCGACAACACACGCTCCACTTCACCGCCGAAGTCGGCGTGCCCTGGGGTGTCCACGATGTTAATGTGCGTACCTTCATACTCAACCGCGCAGTTCTTGGCCAGAATCGTGATACCACGCTCTTTTTCCAGGTCGTTGCTGTCCATCACGCGTTCTTCGAGCTTTTCATTCTCGCGGAAAGTGCCGGATTGGCGAAGAAGTTGGTCTACCAGCGTGGTTTTACCGTGGTCCACGTGGGCGATAATTGCAACGTTACGTAATGCGCGTGTCATAGATTTACCTGAATCAATCTGTCGGGTCGAAGCAAGGCGCCCTTCCCATCCGTTTCTAAAATGCCTGTTCCCATAAATCGGGAATTGCCTTTGGAGGCCATATTACTTACTGCGGTTTTCACATCCTGTGCAAGCGCTTCTCCGTACACCCGCACCCGCCCTGGCTTGGCGTTAGCCAAACTCAGTGGCAACCGTTGCCCGTGCGAAAATCGCCGCGCAAACTCATTGTCCAATTCGACTTTGCCCAGGCTACCCAACAGGGCATCGACCGGGAAAAGCACTGCATCCAAGGCTTCAAAGGGGGTTTCCGATTCACCGAGCACTTTTAGTGCGTCAAGGGTATATGCGCGTTCCACTTTCAAGTCACCGATTGCGGTTCTGCGCAATTCAGTGAGATAGCCCGCCGTGCCCAAGGCCTTGGCAATGTCTTCGCCCAAGGTGCGCACGTAGGTGCCTTTACTGCAATTTACTTCCAGTTCAATGGTGCAACTGCTGTCACCATTGTTTGTATTGTGCTCAAATTTGATGACATTCAATCGATGGATCATCAGGGTTCGAGCGGACCTGTCCAATTCAATGCCTTCGCGAGCATACTCGTACAAAGGCTTGCCGTCTTTCTTTAGCGCAGAAAACATCGGCGGAACCTGTTGAATTTCACCAACAAACTGCGAACACACCTGTTTCACTTCGTTTTCAGTGATGCTTTCAAGGGCACGGGTGCTGACTTTCGTCAATTCGCCCTCGGCGTCGCCGGTGTTGCTTGAAAACCCCAAACACACCCTCGTGCGGTAGGTTTTGCTGGCATCGATCAAATCAGCTGCAAACTTGGTGGCTTCACCAAACATCAGGGGTAACAGCCCACTGGCAAGCGGATCCAAAGTGCCGGTGTGGCCGGTTTTTTCGGCCCGGTACAAGCGCTTCACAATTTGCAAGGCTTGGTTGGACGAAAAACCTGTTGATTTGTCGAACAACAGCACACCCGACAAAGCACGCTTTTGTTTTTTAGTCTCCGCCACCGTCGCCACCACCATCCGAATATGTGGCACTACCACCCTCGCCTTTCAGCGCCCGGTCGATCATTTGGGACATTTCAGCCCCGCGCTCAACCGATTGGTCATGTTTGAAACGCAAGGTAGGCACAGTATGAATGTGCAGCTTCTTGAAAATCAAATTGCGCAGATAACCGGATGAGTCGTTTAGTGCTTCTTCGGTGGTTTCAGCTGAGCCAGTCAACACCGAGAAATAAACGGTTGCATAAGCGTAATCGGGTGTCAGCTCAACGTCAGTGATCGTGACGAATCCAAGCCGCGGGTCTCTCAACTCACGGGGAATCAGCTCAGCCAGGTCTTTCTGGATTTGCTCGGCAACCCGAATACCTCTGGCTGGTGCTTTTTTCTTGTGACGCATACTTTCCTTTTCAACCCCACGCAGCCGTTACAGCTGGGTACGGGCCACTTCCTTCACTTCAAATGCTTCCAGAATGTCACCAACCTGGATGTCGTCGTAGTTGTGCAATTGCAAGCCGCACTCAAAGTTCTGGCGCACTTCTTTGGCGTCGTCTTTGAAACGCTTCAGCGAAGCCAACTGGCCTGTCCATACCACCACGTTGTCGCGTAGCAAACGAACACCAGCGCCACGACGAATCACACCGTCTGTAACCATACAACCCGCAACAGAGCCCACTTTGGAGATCTTGTACACTTCGCGGATTTCCACGTTACCGATGATTTCCTCTTTCTTGTCGGGCGTCAGCATGCCTGTCATGGCGGCCTTGATTTCATCTACTGCGTCGTAAATGATGTTGTAGTAGCGAATATCCACACCGTTGTTTTCAGCGGTTTTACGAGCGCCTTGGTCGGCACGCACGTTAAAGCCGATAATCACAGCTTTGGAGGCCAGCGCCAGGTTCACATCAGATTCACTGATACCACCCACGGCCGCATGCACAACCTGAACTTTGACTTCGTCGGTCGACAGCTTTTGTAAGGCATGTGACAGGGCCTCTTGTGAACCTTGTACATCGGCCTTCAAAATAACGGCCAAGGTCTTGACTTCGCCTTCAGCCATTTGCTCGAACATGTTTTCCAGTTTGGCTGCCTGTTGTTTGGCCAGCTTTACATCGCGGAACTTGCCTTGACGGAACAGGGCGATCTCGCGAGCCTTGCGTTCATCAGGCAACACAATCACTTCTTCACCTGCGGCTGGCACATCGCTCAAACCCTGAATTTCCACGGGGATAGACGGGCCGGCTGTATCGATTGAACGACCGTTTTCATCAACCATGGCGCGAACGCGGCCGAATGCTGAACCAGCCAGCACCACGTCACCTTTCTTCAAGGTACCGCTTTGAACCAACACGGTTGCCACAGGGCCACGACCCTTATCCAGTCGGGATTCAACAACAAGACCCTTGGCAGGCGCTTCCACCTGGGCTTTCAATTCCATCACTTCAGCTTGTAACAAAACTTGTTCAAGCAAATCATCGATACCCTTGCCGGTTTTTGCTGACACGGGAACCATGGGTGAATCGCCACCGTACTCCTCTGGAACTACTGAGTGCGTGATCAATTCCTGCTTTACGCGTTCAGGGTTTGCATCGGGCTTGTCAATTTTGTTGATCGCGACCACCAAAGGTACATTGGCTGCTTTGGCATGGTGAATCGCTTCGATAGTTTGGGGCATCACACCGTCATCAGCGGACACAACCAGAATAACAATATCGGTTGCCTTGGCACCGCGAGCACGCATGGCTGTAAACGCTTCGTGACCTGGGGTATCAAGGAAAGTGATCATGCCGCGGTCTGTTTCAACGTGGTACGCACCAATGTGTTGGGTAATACCACCCGCTTCTCCAGAGGCCACTTTCGCACTTCGAATGTAATCGAGCAGTGATGTTTTACCATGGTCAACGTGACCCATCACGGTTACCACTGGCGCGCGCGGCATTGAAGGCGCTTCAGAGTGGGCAACACCCGCCTCTTCGATCATGGCTTCGGGATCGTCCAGTTTGGCCGCAATCGCCTTGTGACCCAACTCTTCGGTCACGATCATGGCGGTGTCTTGGTCAAGCACCTGGTTGATGGTCACCATTTGTCCCATCTTCATCAGACACTTGATCACCTCAGCTGCCTTGACAGACATTTTGTGAGCCAAGTCTGCCACGGTAATTGTTTCGGGCACATGAACGTCACGAACCACGGGTTCGGTAGGCTGGTTGAAGTTACTTTGCTCTTGGCTATGGCGGTTGTTTTTACCTTTCGGGCCCTTCCAGCCACCCGCGCCAGTGCGACCAACACCAGTTTCACCGCGTGTTTTCAATCCACCACGGCGGCGACCTGGCTCCTCTTTTGCACCGGGGGCACGGATACCCTTGCGTCCACGCTCCGAAGCTGTATCGTCGTCATTGGCCACTATCAAGGCTTTCTCAGGCTTTTTGATGGTCGCGGCAGGTTTGGGTGGTTCAACAGGTTCTTCAGCCTTCATTACTTTGGCTGGCTGGGACATCATGCGGTTAATCGCCGCAACCTCTGCTTCAGCCGCCTTGCGAGCACGTTCTTGGTTAGCGCTGGCTTTTGCTGCATCTTCTGCGGCTTTCTTGGCTTTTTGCTCTGCTTTTAATGCATCGGCAGCACGCTGCTCTCGAGCTTTGGCCTCTTCAGCACGTGCGACTTGGGCGGCCTCATCCTTGGTATCAGCTTCTTCTACCTTAGCGGGTTTGGCACTTTCGGCCTTGGCTTTTTCTACGGCTTCGTGCGCAAGGCGCTCTTCTTCGGCTCGCTGACGGGCTTCTTCCTGAAGCTTCAGCTCGCGCTCGCGCTCTTGCTCAAGCTTGGCTTGTTTTTCTTTCAGCTCGGCTTCCTGGCGTGCTTTTAGCTCAGCCTGACGCTGCGCCTCCGCATCACGACGGGCCTGTTCGGCAGGATCAAGCTGAGCTTCCATGACGGGCTCGCTTTCACCTGCCTTCTCTGCACGCTGAACAAACACTCGCTTCTTGCGCACTTCAACTTGAACTGTACGCGCCCGCCCACCAGGGCCTGCCTGTTTAATTTCGCTGGTCTGCTTGCGGGTGAGGGTAATTTTCTTTTGACCGCTTTCAGATCCGTGCGCCTTTCTCAGGCTTTCCAAAAGCTTTCCCTTGTCTGCTTCAGTAACTGCATCTGCTTCAGAAGCTTTGCTCACACCAGCAGACTTCAACTGCTCTAATAGAACATCGGCGGGCATTTTCAACTCTGCTGCAAACTGTGCGACTGTGGTACTGGTCATCTACTATTCCTTCAAATTCCCTTGCTGACCGGGCCGAGTGGCCCGATTCGACTCTATTCAATGCGGTTTGAATTATTCAAACCAATGTGCACGCGCTTTCATAATGATGTCGCGGGCACGGTCTTCTTCAATTCCTGCAATTTCAACCAACTCGTCAACAGCCAATTCGGCCAAGGCCTCGCGATCGGAAATTTCAGCTGCGGCCAATTTTCCAACCAGATTGGCGTCAACACCTTCAATCGACATCAAATCGCCTGCGCCCTCCACCATTTCTTCGCGGGCAATTGCCTCAGTCAACAAAGCGTTGCGGGCACGTGTTCTTAGCTCTTCTACGGTGTCAGCGTCAAATGCTTCAATTTCCTGCATTTCGGCAATCGGAACATACGCAACTTCTTCAAGACCTGTGAAGCCCTCTTCGATCAAAATATTGGCAACTTCTTCGTCCACGTCAAGTTTGCTGGTGAACAGCTCACGCAGCTTGCCAACTTCCTCTTCGGAACGCTTGGCAGATTCTTCCGGAGTCATGATGTTGATTTGCCAACCGGTGAGGTCAGAAGCCAAGCGTACGTTTTGGCCACTACGGCCAATGGCTTGTGCCAGCTCGGCTTCGTCAACCACCACTTCCATTACATGCTGGTCTTCGTCAACCACGATGGACTGAACGGTTGCAGGAGACAAAGCGCCGATCACAAACTGGGCTGGGTCTTCGGACCACAATACGATGTCTACTCGCTCGCCGCCCAATTCCTGGGTAACAGCCTGAACGCGGGAACCACGAACACCCACACAGGTGCCGATTGGGTCAATGCGGCGATCATGAGCAAGCACCGCAATTTTCGCGCGCATGCCAGGATCGCGTGCAGCCCCTTTGATTTCCAGGTGGCCTTGCTCAATTTCAGGCACTTCCATGGCAAACAGAGCCTTAATAAACTCGGGCGATGTGCGCGACAAAATAACTTGCTGGCCACGCGCCATGCGGTCTACCTTCCACAGGTAAGCGCGTACCCGGTCACCGGGGCGAAGGCTTTCACGGGGAATCATTTGATCGCGAGGCAAGCGAGCTTCAATGCGACCGCTTTCTACGATTGCATCGCCACGCTCCATGCGCTTAACCTGGCCAATTACGATTTTGTCGCCCCGATCGAGGAAGTCTTGCAAAATTTGCTCACGCTCGGCATCGCGAACGCGCTGCAAAATGACTTGTTTCGCAGCCTGGGCGCCAATTCGACCAAACTCAACAGGCTCGAGTTCTTCCTCAATGAAGTCACCCATTTCGGCTTCAGCATCGTGTTTCAACGCCTGATCGAGCACCATTTGATAGGCTGGGTCGTAAAAATCCTCTTCGGTAACCACTTCCCAACGACGGAAGGTGTCGTAGTCGCCTGTGTCGCGGTCAATGGACACGCGGACGTCCACTTCATCATCGAAGCGCTTCTTGGTTGCGGAAGCCAATGCCAGTTCAAGCGCACCAAAGACGATGTCTTTGTCCACGTTCTTCTCGCGCGCCAACGCATCAACTAATAAAAGCAACTCACGGCTCATTCCAGGGCTCCTAAAACTTTAGATGGGGGACCAGACGGGCACCCGCCAAATCAGTTATTTCAAAATCAAGCAAGTAAGGTTCGGCATTTTTACCATCGGGGGTAACCAAGACACCCCATGTTTGCTCTTTGCCTTTTTGCAAAATACCTTTGAACTGTTTTTGATTGTTGATGGCCCGCTTGAATTTCAGGGACACCTCTTGCTCCAAAAACCGCTCGAAATCTTTTTTGCGGCGTAAAACGCGATCTACGCCTGGCGAGGAGATCTCGAGCCGTTCGTAGTTCACGTTTTCAACGGTGAACAGATGGGTGAGCTGGTGGCTGACTTTTTCACAATCTTCGACCGTCACACCCTTGGGCGAGTCGATCATGATACGCAATAACCCATTGCCCTCTCGCTCGATATCCGCCACTTCAAGACCAAGGGATGCGATCACGGCATCGGCTTCAGCAACCCAGGACTCTGACCACACGCCAGACCATGAGTTACCAACAAATTCTTCAGGATTGATCACTTCGCCTTTCAACTTTCTTGACCTTTGCTTGTGTATTCGCTTCGCTTGTTCACTTTATTTGCGTGCTTATTGGCACACCAAAACCGCCTCGCCAAAAAAAAATGGGCTTGTAAGCCCACTTCATTTGAGACACCCTTTTTTGAGTAGGCGCTCAGGCAGCCTCAGAGAATAACCGAAACAGCCTTTATTTTCAAGCAATTTCCAGTGGGTGAACTACACGGGCGTTATGCCACTGGCGCCTTCCGGCGTCTGCGCTGCTGGGGTTTCTGAGCAGCAGCATTTCCACCCTCGCCACCGCGCCCAGGCCCACGCCCGGAAGAGGGACCACCAGCTCGCGTACCCGCATTGCGTGATCCAGAAGGACGCTTACCGGCACCTGCAAACTTCCCGGCGGGCGCAGCACTGTTACCATTGACCCCAGCCCGGTTGCCGTTTCTGTCACCGCCGCCAGTACGCCGCGCAGCGCCACCGGCCGAGGATAAATTATTCTGGTTACTGAGCGCAGCGGCTGCGGTTGCACCCGAAACCGTAAGGTAAGTTTGTGTTGGTGTTGTAAAAGCCAGTCCGGGATCAATCAAAGGCTGACCGTTGCGACGCCTGTTGTTTTTCGAGCCGATGTTTTTCTTGTCGCGCCGAATGGCACCTTCCTGTGCGGACTCATCCACCTTCAAGCCCAAAGACTGCATATACGACATGGCCTCCAAGGCTTCCATTTCCATGTGCCGACCACGTTTTAAGGTAGAGGGCATCAAAATGTCGCCAAACCGGGTACGGATCAGGCGGCTCACTGTCAGGTTACAGGCCTCAAACATGCGGCGAACCTCGCGGTTACGCCCTTCTTTCAAACCCACTTTGTACCATCGGTTGGCGCCTTCACCACCGGCGGCATCCACATAAAGAAACTTGGCAGGACCGTCATCCAGCTGAATACCGGTCAGCAACTGCTGGCGCTGCTCCTCAGTAAGCTCCCCCAGAATGCGCACTGCATACTCACGCTGCACTTCGTAGCGGGGGTGCATCAAACGGTTGGCCAACTCGCCGGACGAGGTAAACAACAACAAGCCCTCGGTGTTGAAGTCTAGACGACCCACAGCGATCCATTTGCCGTTGGAAATTTTTGGAAGCTTTTGAAATACGGTGGTACGGCCTTGCGGATCATCCATCGACACAATTTCACCAGCAGGCTTGTGGTAAATAAGCACGCGTGGCGGCTTTGATTTATTTTTGCGCTGGATCAATTTGCCGTTTACACGAACTTGATCGGTGGGTAACACACGCTGCCCCAAATGAGCAGGCTCGGCATTTACCGACACGCGGCCAGCAACAATCAACTCTTCCATTTCACGGCGAGACCCCATACCGGAATCGGCGAGTACTTTGTGCAATTTGGGCGCCAACTCGGGATCGAGCCTTACGTTCAGCTTGCTGCGATTCTTGCCTGAACCACCACTCTCTTCGGACTTAAGGCCTTCAACCTGATTCAAGACCTCGCCCCATTCGAGATCGGGACTTTCAATGTCTGAATTGACAGCCACAGGCTCATGAACTTGGTTGATATCTGGGGTTTCAGTTGCTTTGCGCTTGTTGGTTCTCATCGTTTTCCGCTGTTTCTCTGTCATCCATGTCAAACGGGATGACTTTCTGTAATTCATCGGCCAGCTGCTGGTCTTTTTCATCGTCCAGCGCCGGCAAGTCACTTAGGCTGGCCAAATTCAGGTCAGCCAAAAACTGGGCAGTTGTGGCCCAAAGCGCCGGACGCCCTGGTGCATCGCGATGGCCGATCGACTCGATCCAACCGCGATCTTCCAACGCTTTCATCACCTGGGTAGACACAGTAACCCCACGTATGGACTCGATATCGCCCCGGGTGACAGGCTGCTTGTAGGCAATAATCGCCAGTGTTTCCATGGTTGCCCTTGAATACTTCGGGGGCTTCTCGGGATTCATTTGTTCTAGGTAACGCTTTACATCCTCGCGGGTTTGAAAACGCCAACCTGTTTTAACCTGCACCAGTTCCAGGCCTTTGTTGGTCCAGTCACGACGCAAGTCTTCCAGCAAGGTGGTGATCACGGATGCGTCAAACGCGTCGTCGAACAAACGCATCAATTCCTTGGCGGCTATTGGCTCAACCGAGCAAAGCAAAGCTGCTTCTAATATATTTTTTGCGCGCTGGGGATCCATCCAGGCGGACTCACTTAAAGAAATTCAGATGTTGATAGGGAAATAGTGCCGATTGATCCTGCAGGCCGGTGTGGCGGTTGCCAGCGGGGTGCAGGGGCGCAGCGTGAAACGAGTTGCGCGACAGGCATTTTTACAAACCGATGGCGCATTGTAACCACGTTGTTGGCCACTCAGCAACCATTTGAGCACACAATCGATTTCAAAAAAAACGGCCCACCGAGGTGAGCCGTATCTAAAGTAACCCAAGGAGGGTCGGAGACATTTATAGAATGCCCGAACAAATTACATGGGGTATCCCCCCCCTGACCTACCCCGAATCTGGGGGAACTTATCCACAGTGGGCGGGGAAAACCTTCCGTATTCGCTGTGGATAAAATTTTCAGCCTGTTGATTTTGTGCAGTTTTTGGTTGGTTGATTAAAAACTGAGCATGCGCTCTAGAGACTATCTTGAGTCCATCGGAAGTGCCGTTTCAGCTTTCCCAGCGATAACCAACACCCGCTTGGCGGATACGGTTCCATACCGCCTCTTTTTCCTCGTCGCTTTTGAAAAGCCAGCCATCGACCTCATCGAGCGTGCGGCCGCACCCCATGCAAATGTTATCTCCAAGGTTGGTTGAACAAAAACCCACGCAGGGGGTATCTGCTTCCGGCCACACAGGCAGGTTGGCATATTCTGGTTTTGACATGATGCTGCTTTAGTTAGGGTTGGAACGGTATTGTTTTTTCAGGCGAATATAGAGCACTTTCGTGACATGTGCGACAACAGAGCCATCCGCATGGGTTATGTCGACCTCGAAGGTGTGCAAAACTTTTTCACCCGTCGCTGCCTTGGATTTGATTTCATTGAGTGTTTGATCATCAACTTGATATATAGCTTTGACCAAACCTGTACCGGGTGCAACAAAACGGATTTGAGCCTCTTGATCCCAAACAACGTATTTGTGCCCCAGACGCCTTATCAGGATTAGCATATAGAACGGGTCAGCCATGGCATAAAGTGAACCACCAAATTGCGTACCCATTACATTTTTGTTTTTGCGGGTTAAGGGTAAATGCACCTCAATGGTGTCAAAATTACTACTCACTTGATGAACCTTGATACCCGCTCCACGCAACGGTGAGTACACATTGATTAACATTCGTACTATCTGTGGCTTGTATTTCAAGTCCTGAAGAAATTTTTTCAACATTTTTTTACGGCTTTTTTATCTTTTGGATTCAGTAGCATAAAAGATTTTTTCACCTTTTAACAGGTATAAATCAGTTTGTGCACTTGCACACAAAGCCAAAACCCGCTATAGTTTCGTTCTTACCAGACGCGGGGTGGAGCAGTCTGGCAGCTCGTCGGGCTCATAACCCGAAGGTCGTAGGTTCAAATCCTGCCCCCGCAACCAAATACAAAAAGCCAATCAGAAAATGTGGATTGGCTTTTTTCTTTGTGCCGTTATTGTTTAAATTACTGCACCGCAAAGAGAACTCTACTACTCCCTCTGGCCGCGCTGCTTGTATAGCCGCTGCCTTTTATCAAGTTTTGAAAAACCACGGCCATATACCGGCACAATATCACTTGTCTATTTCAAGCAATTCGAGAAACTCCGGGGATGGCTTGTAGCCCATGATCTTTCGCTGAATACGTGGACCGGTAGTCATTATCAATACAGCGGGGGTGGCAAACACGCCCAACTTTCGGGCCAATTGCTTTTCAGTATACAAAGTACCGTCGATCCAGTTCACGGGTAAATCTCCGAGAACATTGATCCCAATTACATCAAATTTTTTCTCGATCCGCTCCCTGTTTGCTCCTTCTACAAAGTTCTCCTTCAGCAGGTATGCACAGGCGGGGCAGTTATCAAGATGAAAGAAAATTAGAAGCTTTTTGCCGCGGTTTTGAGCTTCCTCGATATCAACAGGTATCTCGAGAAAAGTTTTCTTAAACCATTGTGGCAACTCGTAGTGAATTGGCCTGGGCTCAATTTTCTGGGCCGCAATGTTTGAAGAAAATAAAAGGAGAGGAAGCAGAAAACCCAACTTGCAAATTGAACGACGGGCAGAGTATTTCATGGTTTTGTATCAAAACACGTGATCAACCAATAGTAGCCCAAGACAGCATGGCCGCCAAAATTTCAGGATATTTTGGCACCTTTTGATGAGTTGGGTTTTCTGATCATGCAGCAACTTTGCCGTGTGTAATTTGAATCAGCCGCCGCGTTTATGCGGCGTGCTGAAATATTTCAGTGACGATTATTTAAGTGTGACTGAATTGGATGTCATTGCGTTATTCGCCGGCTGATAAACAAAACCAGATTTGGTGACAGAACTGATGCTGAATGTGAAGGTTCCTCCCCGCTTGGAATTGGGTGACTTCAAGGTGATTCGTCCACTTGAGTCGGTCACTCCAGAGACCGAACCAGTTACAACACCAGACCAGAAGCCTGTGACTGCAGCATTGGGAACCGAATTACCGTTGCTGTCCCGAATGGTTACGGTGGCAGTGGCATAACGCTGACCGCCTTTCGTCACACCCTTCAATTCAATATTCACCACTGACATCGCTGTTTGCTCAACAGGCGCGGTGACATTGATGGTTTGCGATGCTGAACTGGACAAACCGCCTGCATCCGTTACTGTTACCGAGGCAACAAAAGAACCTGCAGCCTGGTAAATTTTGTTTACAGTGATTCCGGTCGCACTTGTACCATCACCGAAAGACCACAAATAAGTGGGGTTTGTGCCCTCCGGATCAGAGGAACCAAGCGCACTGAAGTTAACCGACAAAGGCGCTTGGCCAGATGTTTTATCAGCGGCTATTCGGGCACTTGGCGGTAAATTACCCGATGTGTCCTGAGCATTTAAGACAGCATTCCAGTAACCCACACTTCCGTACTTGGTATAGCCAGTACTCAATGGATCTCCCTTGCCAGTGCCCTCCACCTTCAGAAAATAAGTGCCCTGAACTGGAATATTGAATGCCAAGGCTGTGCCCAAGGTATCTGGGTTATTACTTTGAGCCAAAACATTACCTTGTGTATCCAACAAGCTAACCAGCAAATCGACGTTGCCCAGGCTGCTGCTTAAGGGTTTAATATCAGCGGTCAGGTTACCCACGTTGGCGATAAAACTGATGACATCAACATCGTTAGGGCCCTGCAAAACACCGTTGGCCTTGTATTGCAATAAACCGTTGACTACTGTTCCTGCAAGAACAGAGGCGTCACCGACTGTGTCGCCATGCTCATCAATATCAAAGGGAACACCTCGTTCCTGCATGACCAAATAATCATCTTGTTTCTGGTTTGCATTGGCATATTCGCCCTTGCTCCACTGCACTAAATTCTTGTTGTAGCCTACCCCCATGATTGGCGCCCAGCCTGTTTCTCCGGTACCGTGCCCACTGTAATAGCCAGTTGTCGTGGTGCCATCATGGCTTAAACCCAAGGTGTGCCCTGCCTCATGGCTACTGGCCTCGGCCACATTCTTCGCATTGCCAAGGTTGTTGAAAAATACAAATGCAGGTTTATAAAACTCGCTGGTGCTGGAAAAAACACCAACATAAGCAAAACCACCACAATTACATGGAGACGTGGTACTTGTTGTGAAATCGCGGGTAATCACAATTCGAACACCAAACGTGTTGTCATCGCTAGTTGCACGAGTCATTTTGTCGGTCACGGGTTCTTGCGTGGTTACATTCACATCCAGCCCTGCATAATCCTCGGCCACCAACTTCCAGATTGTTTGAATGTTGTTCAGTTCAGTGGTGTTGAAACTTCCAGGAATTCCATCCAGGTCATAGGCGGGACTATTAATGACGGAAATTCCATAGCTACTGTTCCAGGCGGTGTTGCTGATGGAATGGCCATTGAAGTCAAGGTAGATGGTTTTTGTAGAATTTGGACTGGAATTCAGAAAAAAAGTCTGGTCAAGCGGAATACCAGTTTGCGCGGGTGAAAAATCGCCGCTTGCGGTGCTGGCCGGCTCAACGTAATGCAGGCGTCCATTTTCATCCAACAGTGCAGTCAGGTCTTTTTCGAACAAACCCTGCACGGAAGCCTCTTCCAGATCATAGAACTTCGACCACTCAGGTAACTTACCCGAGGCTTTCAGTCGCTTGAAGGCCTCGGCACCCCGTGATTTGCCAGGAAACCTTACGGAAGGATGCTCTTTGGGTACCGGTGCTTGAATCGACCGCTGTGATCGCTTGGCTTGTGTATCGGCTATTGCGACAGATCCGGACCACAAAAACAACAAACCCAGAAGACAAACGAATTTTTTCATACTGAAGACAACAAAGTGCTGAAAAACGCCAAACTGATTGATTTGTTTCAAGATAATCGCCCCGCTCTGGTTTTAGTTCGATTGACTGCTCTTTGAGAATATAGAAGTTTAAAAACGGGCTAAAACAAAAATTGGGGGTGATTTGGCCATCAAATTAACGATTCACTCTTCAAGAATCCTTGACTGAATTTAGTCATTAACCCTGCTTTTAGAGTTTGGGGATAATAAAGGCATTGCAATTGGCCGCATTGGGGAACCATCTGCGCCCTTCAGTTTCAATGAGGCACCAATAAATGCAAACTCGTAAATTTTGTCTGTCGCAAGCGCTTCAAGATCGAGCAATTCAAGAATAAATGCGCCCTTTTGCGCCAACAAATAGGTGTGCACTGGTACATAGTTACCCGCTACCTCCGAAGGGAACGCCTCAAAGCTCAAGTTGTCAGCCCCCAACACCATGGCCCCGCCTTCTTCCACCAAAAAACGGGCGGCATCCATTCCCAAACCCGGTGGGTTATTCATGTACTGCTCTGCCTTCTCGTACACTTTCATGCGCCCGGTGCGAATGAGTACCACGTCGCCCTCTTGAAGCGTGGTTCCCTGCGAGAGCAAAGCAGTTAGCAGGTCTTGTTTGGAAATACGGTATCCATCGGGCAACATGTCAAGTCCTTTGCTGGCAGTCACGTCCAGAAGTACACCTCGCGCGACGATCGGGGGAATGGTTTCGGCACCGGTTTTCTTCCAACCCCGGTCACCGAGGTGCTTACTCGCATCAAAGTTATTCCAGATTTTGCCGTTCAAGCCAAAGTGATTCAACGCATCAATGTGAGTGCCTGTGTGCGAATACATGGAAAAGGCGGTGCCTGTGTAACTAACATGGTCATTTTGTTCGCTGCCCACGAATAGCGGATCATCCACCCGTGTGCCATTCGGTGTATGGGTCATCCAGATTTGATAGCGAGGATCGCCTGCGGCATGCCAACCTGGCATGCCAATGAAATAGTCGACTGACAAGTCGTATACCTTGCGCGCATCAACTCGGGCCATCACTTGCTGTTGTGATTCAGCGGTCATCAAGTTAAGGCGCCCAATTTCGTCGTCGGGGCCCCATGGACTGGTGCCAACTACCGGGCGAACACCCTCTACTTTGGGCAGAGCACCATGCTGATGCCCTCCCCCCGCTTGAGCAACGCTCATCATCAATGCAAAACCACTAAACATCAGAAACCTCTTCATGCTGTACCACCTGCCGATTTACTGTTTGAAACCCAATACACCCCAACAGCAATAAGTGCGGCACCAAGCCAAACCCACAGTGAGGGTATTTCCTTAAAGAACACAATGCCAATCAACAAAGAACACAGGGCAATCACGTAGCCCAACTGCCCAACAAACACGGGTGTGGTTCGGCGTTGTAACTCAAAGCTGATCAAATAAAAAACGCCCGACAGCACTGCAATGCTCAAGACCGGAAACAAGGCTTGAGTGGGCAAACCCATGGGATGGGAGGTGAGATAAACAGGCAATAGCAATGCCCATTGGGAGGCAAGTAAACCGGCCGCCATTTGAAGCGGCTTTCCATTGATAGGCCACGCACGTGTGCGGTACACATTGCCGGCAGCCAGCAACAACGGGGAAGCGCAGGCCAATAAAACCCACACAAACATGCCGGGACTGGGCAAGCTGTTTTTCGGCAATAAAATGGCGAGAACACCGATGAAGCCCAACAGCAGCCCAAGAGCGCTTGAGCGTTTGACCTTACCGCGAAAAAGAATCAATACAAGGGCAAAAGTAAGCAAGGGAGAAAGCGAAGCCACCACACCCACCAGCCCGGAGGGGATGTAGTTCAATACCCAATAGGTAATTAAATAAGGGCCCGTAAAACCCATTAAACCAGCCAGGGTGTAGTACTGCACGTGGTCCTTTTGAAGCTTGGGTAGCTGGCCAGCCCACATGGCACAAGGAAACACAATCAACACGCTGCCAGAAATTTGCCAGAAAAGAAGTTCAATACCATCAACACCGGCTTGTTTGGCCAGCTTGCCCAAGGCGTAAGTTATCGAAATCAGAAGGCCACAGGCCAGTAACAACACCACGTTCATTTGTACCCAACCTTTCAGGCGATTTGCGTTTACATTGGTGTAAGCAGTGTATTTGCAATTGCAAAATTGATAATCTAGGCAAATAGCAACTTATTGTTTCCTGTGGAGCAACAATCGTGAATGAACTCGTTGACCTGCGTGTATTTGTTGAAGTAGCCAAAAGGCTCAGTTTCACGCAAGCGGCAGCTAGCCTGGGGATCAATAAGTCTGCCGCTAGCAAGGCCGTTTCAAGGATTGAAGAACGGCTTGATGTCAAGTTGATTCAAAGGTCAACACGAAAGCTGAGCTTGACCGAAGAAGGAAGCAGACTGTTCGAAAAATCAAATGCTGCCTTTTCGACCATTACAGAAGTGGAGCAGGAAATTAGCAGTAATCAGCAACAACTCAAGGGAAAACTGCGCATCGCCGCGCCGATGTCTTATGGACTGACCAATTTGGTCAGGCAAATTCCGGACTTCATGAACAAGTACCCCAAACTTGGAGTAGAGCTACACCTTGAGGACAAAATGTCTGAAATTATCGGTGAGGGATTTGATGTGGCGATACGAATTTCGGATCTGAAAGACTCTGCCATGGTGGCCAGAAAGTTGGGAGAAATTGAACATGTCACTGTGGCTTCAACTGCTTACTTGAAGCAATATGGCGTGCCAAAGCAACCAGCAGACCTGGGTTCACACAAATGCCTGATTTACACCTACCGTGACACCCCAAGGCAATGGGTTTATTTTGATGCGCAAGCACAGCAAATCAATGTGAACGTGACTGGTAATTTTGAAACCAACAACAGCTTGGCCATTCGTGAATGCTTATTGAAAGGGTTGGGAATTGCCCTGATTCCAGCCTTTGTGGTTCAAGAGGACATTGAGGCAGGAAGGCTTAAGGTGATATTGCGAGACTACGGTTGCTTCAAGCGGAATTTATACGCGGTGATACCCAACAGAAAACACATCAATTCAAAGGCGCGGGCGTTTATTGATTTTTTAAAATCATCAAACGCCCCGGCCTGATTAATGAGACTTAAAAACGAGATTTAAAAAATCCCGTCGATTGCATCCACTACAATTGCAGTGCCCACTGCAATCAACAACAAGTCAGTGCCCAGTTGCACGTACTTGTGGTTCAAAGGTGGCGCTGGCAAACGAATGCGCAGTTCGTTGGGAATGTCGTAATAGCGAACATCGCTGCCCAATGCACGACCCTTTTGCCATTGCTTGGCCTGGCCTGGTGGCTGGCAACCATTGCCCTTCTTGGCCAGCCCCGGCGGGCACTTGCCTTTGGCAACCTGACCGCCGTAATAGTCCCTTACAATGCGGGTTTCAGCGCCGCCAAAGTTAAAGGAAACAGACACACCGCCCTGGCCTGAATCGCTCACCTCAGAGCGCTTGCCTTTGTCTTTTCCACCACCTTTTTCATTTCCACCGCCCTTGCGGTTCTCCTTTTGCCCGCGTTGTTCGCTTTGTTCCTTGTTTTTGCCGTGGTTGCCATTTCCTTTTTCAGGCTTTTCAGCATAGGCGCTGCCGCTGGCAATCAACAATGCGGTGCATGCAACAGTCAAATTGCGTAGTATCGATTTGGTGAACATAGGTAGCCTATAATGGTTTTTAACGCCTTAGTAGTACCACTACCATGAATAACAAGCAATCCCTGCTCGATTCTTTACAACAAAGCCGCGAGAGAGTACTGGCGCTGGTCAACAGCCTGAGTGCCCAGCAAACCCAGGTGCCTTATTTGCCGGGAATTAACCCGCCGATTTGGGAGCTTGGGCATGCTGCTTTTTTCTTTGAGCGGTTTATTTTGCAGAATCTGGACGGGGTGCCCTCCTACAACCCAGACCTGGACGACGTCTGGGACTCGTTTGAACTGGCCCACGAGGACCGCTGGCAAGAAGGACTTTTCCCGGACAAGCCCGACACCCTGCGCTACTTTGACGACACCTTCAACAAAGTGAAACGGCGAATTGAGACCAAACCGCTGACCGACAGCGATTTGTATTTGTACAAATACGCCATTTTTCACCTGAACATGCACATTGAGTCGATGGTTTGGGCACGCCAAAGCCTGGGCTATGCGCCACCGCCCTATTCACACACCCATGCTGCCGTTGAAAGCAACAAACCAACAAGCAGCATTGATGTTGAAGTACCTGCAGGCCGCTACCGAATTGGCATGCCTGCTGAATCGAAACATTTTGCAACCGACGACTTCTGCTTCGACAATGAAAAGCCGGGATTTGTCGTTGAGCTAAAGGCCTTCAATATTTCCAAAACCTTGGTCAGCAATGCCCAGTATCTTGATTTCATCAAAGCTGGTGGATATGAAAACGACCAATACTGGAGCATGGCTGGCCTGAAGTGGCGTAACAGCAATAGTGCAAGGCACCCACTTTTCTGGAAAAAAGAGAACGGCATTTGGCTTGAACGACATTTTGACCAATGGCTTCCAGTGCAGGCCGAACTGCCTTTTAAACACGTTAGTTATTGGGAGGCTCAAGCCTACTGCAAATTTGCAGGGCGGCGGTTGCCATCGGAGTTTGAGTGGGAAGTGGCGGCTTTGGGCAATCAGGAGCAAGGCGCGTTTAACAAGTTTCCATGGGGCAACACCATGGAAACCCACCGGGTTGACATGGACAGCACACACCTTGCAAGGCTTCCAGTGACTTCCCTGCCCGAAGGCGACAGCCCGTTTGGATGCCGACAAATGATAGGTACTTTGTGGGAGTGGACTGACAGCCTGTTTTTTCCCTATGATGGATTTTCAGTGGACATGTACCCTTTCATGTCTACCTTGCAATTCGGAGACCACAAAGTGGTTCGGGGTGGCTCCTGCGCAACTTCATCCATGCTGATTCGCGGCACTTACCGGCAAGCCTATACACCCGACAGAAACGATGTGTTCGTAGGCTTCAGAACCTGCGCCTTATAAAGGCACCGGAATCAGAGTCACCGGCACACCGTTCACCGCAGCATTTCCGCTGGGTTCATCCACCCATTGCTCATCGGTTAGATCGTTGCAACTAACCCCCGCATGCGCGGTGGCCACCTGCAAACGAACACCATGTTTGTCATGCCCCCAACCATGCGGAATGCTCACCACGCTGGGCATAACTGCGTCTGAAATTTCAACTGGCAGTGTAATTTCACCCACCCGGCTGCGTACCCGTACATTGTGGCCTTCTTGCAAATTCAATCGCGCAGCATCTGCTGGGTTGACCATGGCGGTGCAGCGGTTTTTGCCTTTTACCAAGCGCTCTGAATTGTGCATCCAGGAATTGTTGCTGCGAATGTGACGCCTGCCGATTAGCATCATGCTTGTACCTGCTTGTCGGTCGGTATTCAACAAACTGTCTACATAATTTGCTGCGGCCTGAAGTACTTCTGCGGGTGCCAGTTGAATTTTTTTGTCTACGGTTTGCAGGCGGCCTGGGAAACTGGGGCGTAACGGCCCTAGGTCGATGCCTTCGGGGTGTTGCTTCAACTTGTCCAAACTCAACTTGTACTCGCTAGCCATTCCATAAGGCCCCATTTGCAAACCCATGTCGAGAATCATTTGTGGCGGCATGGAAGGCCGTGCAGGCTTGCCAGTTTTTGCGCTGTAGCAAGTGGCTAGCCTGTCCATCAATTCCCAATCATCCAGGCTTCCTTCCGGCTTGGGCAAAGTAGCTGCGCTGTATTTGGCCTGGTTACGTACGCCGAAAATATTGAAAATCAAATCGTAGTGGTCATGCTCCAAAGGCGATGTAGTGGGCAAAATCACATTTGCATGGCGATTCGTTTCATTGATGTACAAATCCACAGACACCATGAACTCCAGCCCTGCAAGTGCCTTGTCAAGCTGTTGGCCATTGGGGGTAGACAACACCGGGTTGCCAGCAATGGTCACCATTGCCTTAATTTGCCCCTCACCTTCGGTTTGAATTTCCTCAGCCATGATTGCACTGGGAAACTCACCCAAGGCCTCGGGCTTTTGGCTAACCCTGCTGTGCCAGCGGCCATAACTGCCGGGCTTGCTGTTGGGTGCAGCAATCAGATCGAGCGCGGGGTTGGCCACCAGGCTTCCGCCCACCCGGTCGAGGTTGCCGGTTACAAAATTCAGCAATTGAATGCCCCACTGAGCCAAGGTGCCATGGCGTTGGGTACAGGCACCCATGCGACCGTAGGCAACCGCTTTTCCGGCGTTGGCAAAATCGCGGGCAATCTGGCGAATTGTTCCAGCATCAATACCGCATTCGGTTTGTGCAACTTCAGGCGTTATTTTTGAAATGGCACCCAAGGCTGAATACAAACCCTCACTGTGGTGGGCAAGGCGATCCATTCGGGTCAAGCCTTCATCAACAATCGTGTTGATCAACGCGAATATGAATGCGGCATCGCTTGCAGGTTTGATGAAATGGTGTTCATCGGCCACTTCAGCAGTTTCAGTTTTCCGGGGATCAATCACAATCAGCTTGCCGCCACGCGCCTGTAAATCTTTTATTCGCTTGGCCACATCGGGCACAGTCATCAAACTACCATTGGATGCAATCGGGTTGGCCCCCAGCATGAGGAAATAATTGGTGTGGTCAATGTCGGGAATGGTGATTAGCAATTGGTGGCCGAACATCCAGTAAGCCAAAAGCTGCATGGGCAGTTGGTCAACCGATGTGGCGGAAAAACGGTTTCTTGTTTTCAGCAATCCGAGAAAATTGGCGCTATGGGTCATTAAGCCCCAATTGTGTACATTCGGGTTGCCCTGGTACACGCCCACTGCGTTGGCACCGTATTTTTGCTGCACCTGAAACAGGCCATCACAGGCCAGCTCAATCGCGTCTTCCCACGTAGTTTCAACCCATTGCCCATTCACTTTCTTCACGGGCATTTTCAAGCGGTCTGGGTCTTCTTGAATGTCTTTCAATGCCACAGCCTTGGGGCAAATGTGACCTCTGCTGAAGGGGTCTTGCTCATCGCCTTTGATAGAAACAATCTGATTGTTGTCCACTTCGATTTTCAGGCCACAAATGGCCTCGCACAAATGGCATGCACGGCGATGGGTTTGCAAGTTAGTCTCCTGAATGTTCTGTTTATTACTTATCTGTTCATACTACTTGCGAAGGTGTAATACCATCAAGAGAACTCAGAAAAACAACAGGAGACAACATGATTAATGCATACGCAGCCTTCGAGGCCAAAGGCCCACTAAAACCATTCGAATACGATCCCGGTGAATTGAATGCCTTTGACATTGAAATCGATGTAGACCACTGCGGCATTTGCCACAGCGATGTCAGCATGCTGGACAACGACTGGGGCCGTGCCAAATACCCCATGGTGGCCGGCCATGAAATTATCGGCCGCGTGAGCAAGGTGGGCAGCCATGTCAGCCACCTGGCCGTTGGCGACGTGGTGGGCTTGGGCTGGCATTCAGGTTATTGCGAAAGTTGCAGAATGTGCATGGGTGGCGACCACAACCTGTGCAGCACTGCCAAGGGCACAATTGTTGGCCGCCATGGCGGTTTTGCTGAAAAAGTGCGTGCGCAGGCGATTAGTGCCGTAAAAATTCCGGCTGGCGTTAACCCGGCCACTGCAGGCCCGCTATTGTGTGGGGGTATCACCGTGTACAACCCGCTGGTGCAATTCAATGTTTCACCACAAAGCAAGGTGGCAGTGATTGGCGTGGGTGGCTTGGGGCACATGGCAGTAATGTTTCTGAAAGCCTGGGGATGCGAGGTAACTGCTTTTAGCAGCAATGCTTCGAAAACAGATGAATTGCTGAGCCTGGGTGCACACCATGTGCTGAACAGCAAAGACCCCGAGGCTTTGAAAAACGCGGCAGGATCGTTCGATCTAATTTTGTCGACAGTGAATGTGAAGCTGGACTGGAATGCCTATATTTCAACACTGGCTCCCAAGGGACGCCTCCACTTTCTGGGCGCGGTGCTTGAGCCTTTGGACATCGGTGTATTTGGTTTGATGGGACAACAACGCACCATTTCATCCTCGCCAGTGGGCAGCCCGCGCGTTATTGCCGACATGCTGAATTTCGCCGCCTTACACAACATACAACCGATTGTAGAAACCTACAGCTTCGATCAGATTAATGAGGCGGTTGAGAAAGTACGCAATGGCAGCCCCCGATTCAGGGTTGTATTGTCGCGTTAATACCCCCCCTTGGTACCCCCACCCCCACCCTTTGATGCGATTGTTTCAATTGGGCATTGAGAGGAATCTGGGCGTGAGGGTTCTGAACACACCAAAAACAGCAATAGACCTAAAAAGCTCAGAGAGGACGACAGAAATTTGCAACGAATATATCGCATGGGTGAAATTTAAAGGGCAATCAATCCCTATATAAATCATGGATCTTGGATGATGACCTCATGTGGATACTTAGAATTTGTCGCAATTCCTGTAGGTACTGTTACATGAAATGACAAAAAATGTGTTTTTTTTAAAACATTTGTTAAGTCAACACTTGTTCGCGTCACAAATTCGGGCAAGTATTCATCAACTCAACGAGTCAACAAAACAATATGGTCGCACACACAAAGCCATTCGAAAACGCGGCTGCAATACTTGCAGCCCGGTCTTCTGGCAATCCGATCGCAAACAATATTGCTTACTTCAGGGCTCACCATCCAGTCGATCCGTGCGACTGCGAATACAGTGAATTGGCATATCACATTGAGGACACTGGTCTGCTAAACCTCAGTTTGCCGTTCATTTTGCGGGGTCTCGCCGAAACCGAAGGAGCCACCTGGCATTACTTTCATGGCCTGATGAAAGCCCAGGTGGAACTACGACCCAGGTTGACAGGCATGGAGTCTACCTCTCGCCTGATTGGCGAGCTATTGAAAGTGTGTGTTCACGAATACGATCTAATTAACCAGGAAGCGCTACATGATGCGCAAGCCAGCAGTCTTGCCATGCTTGAGACTGCGGCATACCTATTGGTTCATTACAGCCCGCATGAGGGCAAACAATGGCTTGATGCAATTTATCAGGATTGATGTGATTCAAACCACGAAATTCTGACGCAGCAAAATAATTTTACAGATTGCTGCAAAACAAATTGTTTCGTATATTGATATATATTCGAATTATAAAATCGCACAATCGCTGAATACTGATCCATACGAAGAAGGTAAAACGAATATGGAATTTGCTCTTGGTCTTGCCATCGCGTTAATGGCATGGAACACAACTGGCGAAACAGGTGGGGATGCAGGAGCCGCTGCAGATATTCAGGCACGGACCACCCCAGTGGTGGCTGAAAAATCAGAAGAACACATTCCGTACTTTGCAGATGAGTTAATGTCACGCAATGTGGAACTGGCCAGACACGACGCACCAAACCCAGCGCCGCAAACAAGTGGCTTCGCAGCATTTGCGCAAGCTAGCCTTGAGCCAACACTTCCAAGTGCTGCTACACAAAAAACCAGCAACATACAGCTTGCGATGCAAACCCCCTCTTCCGATGTTTTCGTTGTTGATCTTCCTCCCAAGTTAATTGCGCAAACTGAGCAACTGGCTGCGCTGCCGATGAAACAGGAGAACGTAAAGCTGGTGGTTACACCACGAGCAATTCAATGGGAATTACGGGTTGAAGATGGCAGGCTAGACAAAGCCATTCGCCGTTGGGCAAAGGAGGCTGGTTACACCTTTCGCTGGGATGCCGACCGTTACGTGATGATTGCGGCAGGCACTACATTCTCGGGCACATTTGAATATGCAGTTGAGCAGGTGCTTGAAACACCCGGAATCAAAAACAGCGAATACCCCCTGGAGGCCTGCGTTTATAACAACGAACCGCCATTGCTACGCATTACTCGATTGGGCGATCAAAAAGAAGAGTGCCGTTAAAACATGAACACACCACTGAACAAAAAATTGTTATGCACTGCAATTGTGGCATTGCTCAGCTTGGGAACAGCGGCATGCACCGGCCCGCAGATCAAGGCTGAGGTTCAAGCAGACAACGACAATGGAGTTCGGAAAGTTGAGCAGGTCAACACCAGCCTGCAAACGAACGGCTCATTTCGCGGTGGTCGACAGTACGCCGAGGAACAAGCCAGGCAACAACAAAACGCGAAGGTTTTGAAGCGAGCCAGCAAAAGCTGGATTGGTGGCACATTCGTACATGTGAACGACGACGACAAATTGCCTGCAATTTTTCATGAAACCTACAAAATGAATTTTGCAGACAAAGGGCGGCCTGTCGATTTGAATACCGTGGCGGCCCGCTTGACCCAAATGGTGGGTATTCCTGTACGCATTCAGCAAGACGTATTCAACACCCCGGTAAGCGCTGAACCACGGCGTGGTGCACGCCAATTGCCCCCTGTCAGCACCCCTGCCGAGGCAGCCCCGCCAACCGTAACCCCAGTGGCAACTGACAGCGTGGCCCTGGCGCCCCGCACCACCGTGGGTGCTGTGGCCATGAATTGGGACGGCACGCTGATTGATTTTTTGAACAACACCACTGACAAACTTGGTTTGTCTTGGGAATACCGTGACAATTCGATTGTCATCATGCGTTACACCACTGCCATGTATGAACTTGCGTCCTTCCCCAATGGCTATGAATACGCAATGAGCAGCGGCACACAAGGCCGGGTGCGCGGTAACGAGGTACAAAGCAATTCGAATTTGAGTGTGTCCGAGAAAGGAAAAGTCGACGGACAGGCCAGCATTCTGGAGGTGATCAATCGCATGGTTTCCTCTGTACCCGGTTCAGAGGTAATTGTTGCAGAAGGCACAGGCCGAGTCATGGTTAAAACAAGCCGTGACATGCAAACCCAGGTGCGCGATTTAATACGTGCCGAAAATGCAAACATGTTGAAACAGGTGCATGTACAACTCGATATTTATTCAGTGATGTCGAGAAAAGACGATCAACAGGGTGTGAACTGGGATGTATTTTTCAGAAGCCTTTCCCAACGTTACGGCATTGGCGTGTTGTCACCAGATTCACTGGTAGGGCCTGAAGCTGGCCTGGTTGCATTGACCATTCCTGAAGCACTGCAAAATTTTATCCCGGGCCAAGGTGGCCCTAACAGCCAGACTAATCAACGCTTTGGTGGCAGCTCCGCCATTGTGCAGGCCTTGAATGAAATTGGCGACAATGTTCAGCACCGTCCTATTTCACTGGTTGCATTAAACAGGCAATGGGCACGTAAGGCACGGCTTACTACAACCGGTTATTTGTCGGAGACCAAACCCGCCTCCTCGGGTGCACTTGGTGGCGGCACGGGTGTGCCGGGCTTGACCACCGATGAAATTACAACCGGTGATCAGTTTGCGGCCATGCCATTTATTCTAGACAACAACACCATTATGTTAAAAATGGGTATCAGTTTGTCGGACCTGACCAGCCTGCTTGAAATTACCACAGGCAGTGGTGAAACATTACAACGTGTTCAAACCCCCAACACGAGCAGCATTTCTGACCAGTACACCATCGCACTTCGACCCGGCGAAGTAATGGCAATCACTGGCCTGTCACGCGATGTGTCTGGTTTCACCGAACGAAAGCTGACTGAACAAGCACCATTGCTGGCTGGTGGTTCACGCAACCTGTCCACCATGCGAGAGAACTTCATCGTTCTGGTTCGCGCGGTGGTGCTGTAAGCACGGGGATTCGCCATGCCTGAGCAGTCTGCGGTAGTTCATCAGCTTGGAAAAAAAGCCTACATCGCTGGCTTGAACTGGCAGCCACTGGCGCGCTCAAGCTACAGCAAACGGATTGCAGATATTCGGGAATATGCAGATCGGATTGACGCCACCAAACATATTCTGCTCAAAGGCAGTGAAAATGAGTACCTGGGCCTTTACAACTTTGACCCTGATATTTCCGATGAGGAACGCACCGGGCAGGTGTACAGCCTGGCCGCCATGCTGGCCACTCAGAATGAAAAGGAACACGCCATTTATGCAATTCGCATAGATGAAGGAAGCAAGAAGGGTCAGCTTGCCCTGGTGGTGATTGAACAAGGTGCACCAACCATGGACTTTATCGGTAGTGATACCGAAGTGCTCAGCACCGTAAACACTTACACCAATGGCTCGATCGAAAGCTCGGAATACCTCGTATACAGCAATGCACCAGAGTTGTTTCCAAGTGCACTTCCGCTGGACCTCACAGCCCGCTTGGGCAACTTTAGCAAAAAACATGCTTTGGTTGGTTTACCCACCGATTTGATCAAGGCCTCCGCCCTGCTCGCAGTGGTTATGTTACTGGCAGGCGGTGCATACGGCGGTAACGAATACCTGGAAGCCAGTGCCCGCGAAGCGAGAATGAAGCAAGCTCAATCCAGTATACAAACCCCACAATATTTGAAAAAACTTGCAGTTGACCAGCGCAACATGGGCCTTGCCAACACAGATGTAATTGAAATGCTAAACCTGCTTAGCGAGCAGCCCTTCATGGCACGTGGCTGGTTGCTGGAGAGCATTCAGTGCAACTTGGGCAAGTGCACTAGCGAATGGCAATCGCAAGGGGGCTACACACAAGAATTGGTAAGCTTTTTGAATAACCAGCAAAGCAGCCCTGATCCGAAAGATGTCAACAAGCTGAAGTTCTCGTTTTCATACGACATGGCCTCCAGAGGTGTTCAACAATTGCAGGATTTGCCGAAAAAACAGGAGGCCAGTGAACTGCTTTATCTGGAACAGCAAGCCTGGCAAAAAGCAGGTATCCAGTTCAAAGTAGATGCGCAAGGGCAAACCTGGCCCACAGGCTTCAAGAGCATTCCAGTCAATGTGTCGGTGAACCGACATGCCACCGAAGTAACAGGCAGCCTTACCTTAATGAAAGACTTTCTGGATCGATACCCAGCCGGAATCTACTGGAATCAGATTTCCATGAAGATTGAACCCAAAAACCTGGATGCCGCCGTGATGGTGACATTGAAGGGAGCACTGTATGCGTATTAATCATTTATTGGGTGGCGTGCTTGCTGCGCTGGCGTTGAACAGCGTGAATGCACAAGAAAACAAAACGGCGGTGACCCCTGTTGAAAATATCAAGCTCAACGGGGTAACGGTGCCCCTGAACATCAAAACACTTGCTGAAATTCAAAGGCTGCAAGAAGAAAAAACCATGCGGGAAGAATTGCAAGCCGCACTGAAAACTGCGGGAGGCGTAACCAGCCCAGCCAGCAAACCGCAGGCCACCGCACCAGCAGCGGTCGTTGCAAGCAAACCAGCCGCTGCCCCAGTTCGAATTTCCAACAAACCAGCGCCGGCCATTTCAGCCAATACCCTGCTGGGTGTGTATGGCACTGCCGGCGCAATGACGGCTGAAATTCAAACAACAAGTCGAGACGTGCGCACGCTACGCGAAGGTGAACAAATTGGAAAATTCAGCGTTAAAAGAATAACCCAGGACGGACTTGAACTGGTCGCGAGCAACGGCAATACGCAGCATGTTGCTGTGGGCGCGCAAGTGAGGTTTTGATCATGAAACGAGATACCGATTTAACTGTATTGACCAGGCAATCGGACAGATCATTTGAAATAGAAAAACTCAGTGATTTACCCGCCTTTTCACGCGTTCTGACCGATGGCAGTGCAGGATCAGTGCTGAAACTTCCTGCTGCTGTAGAAAAACATGTGTGCGCTATTGAAACCGGTGTCAAGCGTGCCATTATTTTGTACGACATCGAAAAAATCTCTTTAATTCGCCCTTTCATATCCCACTTGCGCGGCAAACTGATCGCTGAAAAATTCACGTTCGAACGCCCCGAGATAGGCTGTGTCGCTGGTGTGATCGGGCATTTAATTGAAAACTCACGAACCAATATCGATGAAAGAGACAAGGAAGATGACCATGGTTTATCACAATCAAAAGCCAGGGAAATTTTCGAATCGTGGGTGGCAACAGCAGTGCAGGAACGTGCAACCGACATTCACGTGCAAGTGGTTAACAACATTGCTGAAGTAAAGCTGCGCGTGGATGGTGAACTTGAATTCTTGCGTGACCAACAAGGTGGGGTGTACACGCCACTGCAAGCTGAACGCGCTGTCGCCTGGGCTTACAACAACGCATCGGGGAAAGGTTCAAACAGCAACAGCCAGTTCTCTGTTGGCGAGAACCTGTACTGCATGATCGCAGCGCGCGAGGTGGGTGGAAAACGAGTGGCAATGCGTTATCAATCCATGCGGGGCTGGGCTGGCATTAAGGTGGTCTGTCGCTTGCTGTATGTCGACATTGATGCACCCACACTGAGCTATGAGCAGCTGGGTTATGCACCCTCGCACATCAAGCAGTTGAAAAGTGCATCCAACACACCTTCGGGTACCATCATTTTCGCTGGTGTAACCGGTTCCGGTAAAACCACCACACTCAAAACCTTTATTGAAACGCACCCAAGCAACGGCACAGACGCTTTTTACTCCATTGAAGACCCGGTGGAATACCCGCTGCGTGGCGTTCACCAAATTCCAATACAACGTGATTTGCTGGACCGCAAAGGTTCGGCCGCGAAATATGCTGAGGTGGTAGCAGGCCTGATGCGTGCCGACCCTGGCTGTGTACTGATGGGAGAGATTCGCGACCCGGCCACAGCCATTTCAGCGCAACAAATTGTTGAAACGGGTCACATGGCCTGCGGTACCGTGCATGCGCATTTGATATCGGGCATTGTGCCGCGCCTGACCAACGAAGAAATCGGGATGAGCCGCGATGTGCTGACCAACCCGAATATTTTGACCCTGCTGGTTTACCAGGCCCTTGTACCCAAACTATGCCCTCACTGCAAAATTGGTGGCCGCTTATACCGGCAAGGCATGCCCGATTCGGAGCATGTACTTGAAATACTCGACACACTGGAAAGCCGCTTTGAACTGGAACGTGACCTGTTTTATTTCAAAAAGCAAGGTGGCTGCCCAAAGTGCAAACACCGCGGTACAGCTGGCCTAAGCGTGGTTGCTGAAATTTTGACGCCCGACCGGAAATGGCTGAACCTGATTCGCCAGGGAAAGGACTATGAAGCGATGATGTACTACCGCTCAAAATCGGATGGCAACTTCAAATCTGAAAACATGGATGGCAAAACCGTATTTGAACACACGCTGTTCAAGGCATTGCAAGGCGATGTTGACCCACGCCATTGCGAACGCTTTGACAGTTTTGACCGGTTTGAAATCATGAACGACGCTGATCGCGCTGAAACCGCGACTTACAACTGAACATGACATTCAAAAAGAAATTCACCAACTTTTTCAATGCCATCAACCTGATGGACTTTCGGGGCAAACGCGAAGCTTTTTACGAGCAACTTGCCAAATCAATTGAAAACAAGGAGCAGTTCAAAACCTTTCTGGAAGAAGAACTTAAAATTGCTCGCCACAAACGGACCCGAAACAGTAGCCGGGAAGCGGCCTTCAAGCTGATGGTTCGCAAACTCAGTTTGGGCGACGATTTTTTGATTAGCCAAATTCTGGGCACAGTAATGCCCCAGAACGACCGAATGATGTTGGCCGCGGTCGACGAAGCCAGAGACAAACCGGGCACGCTGAGAGCACTGGCCGCAGCGATTAAATCGCAAAAAGAAGCGAAAAGCGTTATTTGGAAAGCCATTTTCCCACCCATGGTACTAATACCCGGTGTAGCAGGTTTTAGCTACGTGCTTGCCACTCAGTCCATTCCAATTATTGTGAAAGTGGCCCCGCCAGAGGTGTGGACACCATTCAATATGTCGGTGCGAATTGTTGCAGAGGTACTCGCTTCGCATGGCGGGTTGATTGTGGCTTGCGTCATCGGTGCCATTACAGCATTTACCTATGCCTTGCCCCGCTGGAAGGGCAATTTGCGCAGCAAACTGGAGCAGGTGCCGCAAGGCTGGGGGTTTTTGCTGTTTCCGGTTGCTCCGTTTTTATTGCCACTGTCCATTTACCGCGACTTTCAGGTCAGCCTGCTTGTTACTTCGCTGGCGGTGTTGCTCAAAAGTGGCGCTACTTTATCGTCGGCACTGGATACACTGAAACGCAATGCCGACCCCTGGATGCGCTGGCATCTAAAAAAGATCATGAACCACTTGAATGTGGCGCCCACCGATTACATACCCGCATTCAGCAAAGGGCTAATGAGCCCGAAGTTACTCGCACGCTTGGCAACCACCATTCGTAACAACCCGCAGTTCGACAAAATTTTGATTCAACTGGGTACAGAAGGCGGTGAAGAAATTCGCAATGAAATTGGCACAACGGCCAAGGGCCTGAATGCCGTGTTACTGAGTGCAGCTGCAGCTGTGGTGGTGTTTTTGTATGTGGGCCAGTTGTCGATCAGCCAAAGCATGACCGAAGAACTGGACCCCGTGAAAAGAATGCAGCGCATACGTTGAAATAAGTGCTTGACAACACACCTGATTGTTCTACAATTAATTCGTATGTTGGTATATATACGAAACACTTGGGCCAACTTGTACTACATAATTTACCTTCGAGAGGAATCAGACCATGACCACATCGCACACACTGAATGCCCGCCGCAAACAAAGCGGTATTACCCTAATCGAAGTTTCAATTGGCTTGATCATTGCAGCGATTGTCGCTGCTGCAGCTTTTATTGCATTCCAGAACAACGCACGCCGCACTGAAGTACAGGACAACATCAAGCAGATTACGGAAGTGATCAGCGAGACTAAGCAAAAAGTTGGTATTAACGGTGGGGCTGCGGGCTATACAGGACTGACGGCTGATCTAGCAGCCACACTAGGCATCCTTCAATCTAACGATCAACTCAACAGCTACGGGCAACCAATCGGACTAGCAGCTGACGGAACAGATGCAGTTAACCTTGCGGTTTTATCATGGGATGGAGTAGAAGGTGACCAGTGCACAGATATCGTTCTTGCAATTGGTACCGCAGCTACAAACATTGCAAATGGTTCGGTAGGAACTTGGGATCTCGAGACGAATGGTCCGATGAGCCTGGCAAATGCGGGAACAGTCTGTGGCACAGACCCTGATGTAGTTGCAGACCTCGACATCACCTTCGGCCGTCGTTAACCCAATCGGATCAAACTCACCAAGGGGGCAGCTTTTTTGCCCCCTTGTTTATTTGAATCAAGGCAAATGACTCATGCTTGACTCACCGAAACACAGCAACGCAAGGCACGCCGGCTTTCTTAGCATCGAATTGGCGCTGGTGCTCATCATCAGTGCTGTCATTGCCTTCGCTGTGGTTCAACAGCAAGCACGTTCCGCAAAATCCTCGGTCGCAAAAATACAGGCAGACCAACTCAACCAGGTTGGCGATGCACTAAATTCCTACACCGATTTGTACCGGCGCGGCATTTCTGCCCCGGGCGATTTACAGATCGATTTGAACAACGACGGCATTACCGATGTCACGATTCCTGAAAACCCTGTTTCGGGTAATGAAGGCAGCAAACTGACACCAACCATCGAAAATTTGATTGATATAGGCTTGTTGCCGTCTAGTTTCGTGAATCGCCCTGCCGCATCGAACGGACAATTTATTACCCGCCTTTCAATTTTACCGGCAGGCTGCTCCATAGCAGCCGACAACTGCCGCATTGAGGGCTATATCACCTTAAGCCAACCCGTCACGATTGGTGGACAAAACAGTGCCGCCGGCGAATTCGACAATGACATTGCCGGCGATATGCTGGGCTTCATGGGTGGCAACGGATTTGTAACATTGCAAGCCAACACTCCTGCAACCAGCGCAGGCGGTAATTTCACGGTATCGCTGGATCTCGATGGCAATAACTCAAGTGATGCAAACACCCCGGCGGGCATACCGGGCGTGCGTGTAGGCGCCCTTGCCTCCCGATACGATGTACGCAACCCCATTCCTGATGTTGATTTCTGCCGCGGCAACCGTACCCTGAATTGGGTTCAAAACAGCAATTCATGCTCCACGGTTATTTTCAACGATACACCGGTAGGCTATCGGTTTGTGGCGGTTGATGCTGATGCAGGTGGCGGTGCGGGTGCCGGTGGCAGCGCCTTTATTCGGTGTGTATACAACCCGAATGCCAACCCACCAGCTCAATTGTCAATTCTCAGCAGCTGCTGCCAAAACGGTAACCAAGCCTGTACACCACCCGCGGTGCCTTGATCATGAACAGGCGACAGTTTCTTGCTGCAGCAAGTTCAGTTTCGCTGATGGCACACTTGGATAAACTGGCGTGGGCTAAACAAGCTCCAAGCTTTACCCTGCTGGATATTCAACGCGGCCAGGACCGCTTTCAAATTGATTTCAGTACACCCGACGGTTATCGCACCGCTGCCTGGATGCTTCGCGATATTCGAGCCAATCAAGTAGGCGCACCCAACGTTGAAATGTTATTGCTTGCAGCATGGGCTCAAGTTGTTTTGGCTGAACACCATAGTTACACAGTATTTGAAATTACTTCGGGTTTGCGAACACAACACACCAATTCGATTGTTGAAGGTGCAGCCCGGAATTCTCGCCATTTGCCCGACGCGAGCGGGCAGTTTTTCGCCATGGACATTAAACCAATTGGTGTGAATATTGATCAATTGGCTAAAACACTACAGTATCCCGCATTCGGGGGGGTTGGTGTTTACGCAAGCCATGTGCATTTCGACATTCGCGATTACGCAACCCAATGGCATTCAAAAAAGTGATTAAATTCAGTTACTTAAACAAAATAAAATCACACAAAAAGTGACATGTAAGATTGTCCATTTGTGTTAAATAATTATTTTTTACTGAAGTTACAATTTCAAGCTCCTGATTCCGTATCATTACCAATCTACAAGATTGCTTTATCACGTGCCATGCCTCAAATTAACAATAAAAACAAGCCACGCACAGGTGCGTACCTAAACCTGTTCAAGCAGAAATACGGGTTAACCGTGTCCAAAATGTGTGCCTTGTTTGGTATCAGTACCCAAGCAAAATTTAATTTAATTGTTCGCCCGCCCGAGGGAAGCTCGAGCGATGAGCTGCTAGACACCACGGTCGCTTTAATTTTGAGGTTGTACGAAACCCATGAATCATTGGTTCCGCTGAACAACGAACTAAGCCTGGAAGACACTTACAAGATGTTTCAAAGGGTGTTCGGAAAAGCCAAGGTCACCGAGAGTACCTTTGGCCAATTGTTGGGTCGCAGCGCTGGTTCTGGTTACCGGTGGTTAAGTGGCTCAGGTAATGCGACACCGCAAGTGGGAATTGTGCTGGAAAGGCTGCACCACATGCTTGCCAGCGGAATGGAAGAGCCTGAAGTTTGCTACTTGTGGTTGGACATTGTTCACCAGGAATACAGGGCACGCAATGTGGTGCCACCGCTTGAGGATGTAGACGCAGTGAAGTTGTTGATTCAGAAGTATCCACTTAAATACAAACACATGGCGTGATGAACGAAACATGGATTACACCGAGGTCAAACTGATTGCTGTTTGGAGTAGCCCCAAGGCCCCACCCAGCCAGTTGAAACTGTCAGACTACAAATTGCCTGTGGCAGGTCGCATACCGAAGAACTACTTCAATGCCCTGTACGGAAACCGCAATGCTTACATGGCCTTGGGTGAACTGTTGTCGCAGGCTCAAAAAGCAGGCCACTACTTTTCAACGGCCACAATCACCGTGGGCATTGAAACACCTCGCAAACCCGGCGTAGTTCACCTTGAAGACTTGGGTGAAAAAAGTGGCACGCAGTTTGTGAATTTGTCACGCGTATCGAAAGAGATTGTGTCGGAGGTTGCCGACATTTACCGCGCCTGTAGTGCATTCAAAAAACTTCCCGAAGGCGAAATTGATTGGCGCAAACCTTTTCGCTTCATGCCGGAATGCCCTGAGCATCTGCCCCTGGTGTTCGATCTGCTGCAATGCTCGGTGCTGGTGCACCCTGTGACCTTCACAACCACACCCGAGGGCAAGCATCACTTTATTGCCAGCTTTGATCCTGAACGGGTAAAAATTCTGGATGCCCAACCCAATCGACATGAAATAGGCCCGCACCCTGAGCGGATTGTTTTTTAAATGTTGTAGCTTGGTGTTTTCTGGTTAGGCATGTTGGGGCCTGGGTGCTGGGGCGGCAGTATGGTAATAACGGGTTGAGACAACTGATTACTCAACGAAAAAGCCCTTGGCACCATGCCGTTTTCATCGGCATGCATGTAGATAATCGACATTACCGCGGCACAAAAGCTAATCACAAAAATAGCCACCATGGTAAAAATCACGGCCAATATGCGTTTAGCTAACATTGGCTTAGTCGGGTTAAGTGGGTTCATGTGGCGTTCCTCTGCACCTTGGTACTTAACATTACAACTTCTGTACAAAATTACAAGTACTTACGGCGCTGGCGGGTGTGCCACAACCTGATAATTTCAGCGCTGTCGGCGATAATTCGGTTTTTTACCCAGGCTTTGTAGGCCAGTTCCGGAAAACAATCGCTGCCCCCTGCAATCCTGATCAAGTCGCTAACCCACCGAATGCGTTACACTTCCAACCCTTTTTCCATTTCATAGAGTAAAGCCATGTGGTTTAAAAACCTGTTCATCTTTCGCCTTACCAAGTGGGAAGAAACACCCGAATCGCTGGAAGACAAGCTGGCCAAACAGGCCCTGCAAGCCTGCGGTGGCATGGATTTACAAACACGGGGCTGGATTGCGCCCAAAGCCGAGGGCGAGCCATTTGTACACAAAAGCGGCAAACAATTGCTGATTTCCCTTGGGCTGGAAAAAAAGCTGCTGCCCAGCACGGTGATTAATCAATTTACCAAGGCGCGCGCCGCTGAAATTGAAGAACGCGAGGGCTACAAGCCAGGCCGAAAGCAAATGAAAGAGATTAAAGAGGCCGTAACCGACGAGCTGCTACCGAGAGCTTTCGCCATTCGCAGCCGCATTAACGCCTGGATAGACACCGATGGAAAATGGCTGGTGATTGATGCCGCAAGCCCGGCCAAAGCCGACGAATTGGTGGGCATGTTAATGAAAAGTGTTGAAGGCGTGGCCATGGCATTGGTAAAAACCAAAACCTCGCCCACCGTGGCCATGACCGCCTGGCTGGCCGAGAATGACAACCCACCGCCCTTCACGATCGACCAAGACTGCGAACTGAAAAGCCGTGGAGAACAGGCGGCCACCGTGCGCTATGTGAAACACTCGCTAGAAGCCGAGGAAATTGCAAAACACATCAAGGGCGGCAAAGACGTAACCAAGCTGGCCATGACCTGGGCTGACAAAGTTTCCTTCGTGTTGCATGAAAACCTGCAAGTAAAGCGGGTAGCACCTTTGGATGTAATCAAGGAACAAGCCGCTTTGAGCGCAGATGATGATGCGTTCGATTCCGACTTTGCACTGATGACTGGTGAACTGCGAAAGCTGATTCCTGGCTTGATCGATATTCTGGGTGGTGAGCTGACTGGCGCGAATTCACAACTAGCCGCCTGATTTTTCAAAACTCAGTGCACAAATGTAAACTTCAGCCGCTTCGCAGTTCACGAATTCGTTGCGGCTGTACCTCAACAATTAACAACAATTATTAAATATTTAAATTGAGGTTCATGCAGGGGCCAAGAATCAGTATGATTCATCATCCTTTGAACCAACTGGTAAAAACCAACCTTCAATGACCACTCGAGTTGACCCCAACAGCCCCATCCACTGGCCCGGCGCAATCACCCTGTTTGGAACCTCTATCGCTGCATTAATCCTTGTACCAGCTTACGCTTGGTTCAACGACTACAGCACCGCCGCATGGGTGTCTTTCGTGGTGTTGGCAATCCTGAATGGCATTTCAATTACGGCCGGTTACCACCGCCTGTGGGCCCACCGCACGTATGAAGCGCACTGGTCGGTTCGCTTTGTATTGATGTTCTTTGGCACCATGGCGGTACAAAACAGTGTTTTGATTTGGGCTTCGGGCCACCGCACACACCATCGCCATGTGGACGACACAGAGCACGACCCCTATTCCGCCAAGCGCGGTTTTTGGTTTTCGCACATGGGCTGGATGATTCGTAAATATGAATCAGGCAAAGAAGACTTCAGCAACGCCCCTGACCTGTTGAAAGACCCTTTGGTCATGTTCCAACACAAACACTACACAGCCTTGGCTTTGGGTATCAACTTCGGTTTGCCCGTGGTTTTGGGCTTGTTGGTAGGCGACTTGTGGGGTGTAGTACTGCTGGGCGGCCTGGCCCGCTTGGTGTGGTGCCACCAAACCACCTTCTTTATCAATTCACTGGCGCATATTTGGGGCCGCCGCCCCTACACCGATGAAAACACGGCGCGCGACAACGATTTCCTGGCAATTTTCACCTACGGTGAGGGTTATCACAATTACCACCACCTGTTTCAGTACGACTACCGCAATGGCATCAAGTGGTATCACATTGACCCCACCAAATGGCTAATCGCTGGTTTGTCATATCTGGGCCTGACCAAGAACCTGAAGCGCTGTGACAAGTTTGCAATTGAAAAAGCGCGCATTGCGATGCAATTCAAACGCGCCGAAGAAAAAATGCAGGCACAGCCCACCGCCATGCATGCGCATGTGGAAGCCATGAAAGCCCGCCTGGCCCAAGAATATGAGCACTACAGCAAGGCTTTGCAAGATTGGGCAAAACTGAAAGAAGCCTGGTACCAAGACACCAAAAACGCCATTAAAAACGGCGAAACCCTGGCGGCGTACAAATTGAAATTCAAGGCCATGGAAATTGAAATGCGCCTTCAGCGTAAGCGTTTGCAAGCCTTGATTCGCCAAGTACAAAACCCGGCACTGGCTGCTTAATTGGCCAACTAATTAGCCAATTAATTGGATAATTAATCGGCTAAACCTTTCAAATAAAACGCGCCAGGGTAACAGCTACTTTGGAACCCGTACCCACCGCACTCACCCAAAGCCTGACGATAACTCCGCCGGGCTTTGTTGTTTTTGAGGCCGCCTCGTCCCGGTGTGCGCATTCATCCAGCTGAAATTCGATCAATTGAGATCGCAGTTCCTGGTGAGTACCCAAAACATTCAGTTTCTCGATTTGTTCCTGGTAATGCAGATTCACGAAGGTTTCCACTGCCGCAATAGTTCGGTACACCGCAACAGGGCCAAACATTGCTGGCAAAGCACCTGTAATAAAGCCTGCAATGCGCCAGGGCACCAACAGCCAGCTACGCCTGAACACGGGCAAAAGCTCATTCATGGCCTTCAAATGGCGCTGTTCAGTTTGCAGGTGTTCACTGGCAAATGCGCGAATTTCTTCAATGCGCGACACCGCCAGAATGCCTTTGTAAATCCACACTGCCCCGGTTTCACCGGCGTGGTCGGTGCGAATGTCGGCCACCAAACCAGGCGGCAAATGGCTGGTGTCGAATTTCAAAATGAATCGTTGAATGGCTGGGCGCACGGGCAAAAAGCCGTTATACGCCTTTTCCATAAACCACAACATGCCCGGCACTTTGGCCAGCCAAGCCAAAACACGCCAACCCGGCAGCTGGGCCCAAACATGCACAAAGGCCGCAGCACCATTCAGCAATTCGCCTTGCGCCGTGCGCGTGTGAAAGCGCGCCATGAGTTGTTCTTTGGATTGCCCCTGCGGAAGCTGAGTTTCAGGCTTTGATACATCAATCCAGGAGATGGGTTGATCGGGTGTGATGTTTTGATACACCGCGATTTCACGGCGGCACATGGGGCATGAGCCGTCGAAATACACCTCAACACACTGGGATTGATTTACAACTTGTTGGTCTTTTACTGCCATGACCGTACTGCCTTGATTGAAACCGCTTTGGAATAAAATGATTACCCCAGTTTAACTGTGTACTTCACACCGTCAAACTCAATTACATCGCCACCCACAATTTTCTTGCGCTTCTGGGTTTCAATTTGACCATTGACCAACACATGGCCATCGGCAATCACATTCTTGGCTTCGCCGCCACTGGACAGTAAACCCTGAAATTTCAGGATTTTGTACAGCTCGACGGGTTCTTTGTTGATGATGACTTCGTTCATCGCGCAATATCCTAGTAATCAATGGCCGAAGTGTATCAGCCTTCGAGTATCCACCTTGCCGCTTTCTCGGCAATCATCAGCGTGGGGCTATTGGTGTTACCACTAGTAATGGTGGGCATAACGCTGGCGTCTGCAATTCGCAAATGCTTCACGCCAATTACGCGCAAGCGTGAATCCACAACCGCTGCCGGGTCGTTGGCCGCGCCCATTTTTGCCGTGCCCACCGGGTGAAAAATGGTGGTGGCAATATCGCCCGCCAAGCGCACCAGTTCCTCGTCGGTTTGAAATTCCACACCGGGCTTGAACTCTTCAGGCTTGTACTTGGCCAATGCGGGTTGCTGTGCAATGTTGCGTGTCACCCTTATCGAATCGGCCGCCACTTTTTGATCCTCAGCGGTGCTGAGGTAATTCGGTGCAATGGCCGGTGCTTCATCGAAGTTGCCGCTTTTAATGTGCACCGAACCCCGGCTGCTGGGGTTAAGGTTGCACACACTGGCCGTAAAGGCATTGAAGTTGTGCAGGGGCTGGCCAAAAGCAGGCAGGCTAAGCGGCTGCACATGGTATTGAATATTGGGGTATGGGCGATCGGCACTGCTTTTGGTGAAAGCCCCCAGTTGCGAGGGCGCCATGCTCATGGGGCCGCTGCGCTTGAATACATATTCCACGCCAATTTGTGCTTTGCCCCACCAGTTGTTGGCCAGGGTGTTCAGGGTTTTAACGCCCTGCACTTTGAACACAGCACGTATCTGAAGGTGATCCTGCAGGTTGGCACCCACGCCGGGTTTGTTTAGCTTCACTTCAACGCCGTGTTGCTGCAACAGGCTACCCTGCCCTATGCCGGAAAGCTCAAGAATTTGCGGCGTGCCAATTGCGCCCGCACACAGCACAGTTTCGCGCACGGACTTCACAGCCACTTCTTCGCCGTCCTTTACCACCCGCGCGCCGTTGCACACCAGTTCGCCACTGGCATTGCGTTCAATCAACAGGTTTTTTACCTGCGCCTGGGTCCATACGGCTAAGTTGGGGCGCTTCATGATTGGGCGCAAGAAAGCCTTCGAAGTATTCCACCGCCAGCCGCTACGCTGGTTCACTTCAAAGTAGCCCACACCAAAATTATTACCCCGATTGAAATCGTCGCTTGCGGGTATGCCGGCCTGTTGCGCCGCTTGAGAAAATGCTTCCAGAATTTCCCAACGCAGGCGCTGCTTTTCTACTCGCCATTCGCCCTTGCCACTGTGAAACCTCGGCAAGTCTGCGTCGGCCAATTCCGCATGCGGGTTGTCGTAGCGCCAGTTGCTTTCATGAGTTAAAAAATCTTGCAAACAATTGTTCCAGTTCCAGGCTTCATCGCCGGTTTGGGCGGCCCAGCTTTCATAGTCTCGGGCCTGGCCTCGCATGTAGATCATGCCGTTAATGCTGGAACAACCACCCAAAGTTTTACCGCGCGGGTAAATAAGGGCGCGGCCATTCAAACCCGCATCGGGTTCCGTGCGAAAGCGCCAATCGGTGCGGGGGTTGTCGATGCAATACAGGTAACCCACGGGAATGTGGATCCAGTGGTAGTTGTCTTTACCGCCAGCTTCCAAAAGCAACACTGAATTGTTGGGGTTGGCACTAAGCCTATTGGCCATTAAAGCGCCTGCAGTGCCCGCTCCTACCACGATGTAATCAAAAGTCCGCATGTTTACCCCGAATCGATTACGCCATAGTAACCAGCCCACAAATTGGATTGAGGCCCGCGTTGCCACAATCGACTTGGGGTTTTCCAGAGTTTTGCAAAAAAGTTAAAGATGAAATGACCAATTGCCTGCGCTTGTGACGATTCTAAACGTGTCAGAATTGCATTCAATTCCTTTACAATCGATGGCTTATGTGTGCTAACCCATGCGCCCCTGCATTGGCAGGCACACGAACTTATTACAACAGCTCGAGGTTTCTAAAATGACAGAACGCACAACCATACATGGCCTGAAAGTAGCCACGCCCCTGTACAACTTCATCAACAACGAAGTGCTACCCGGTACCGGTATTGATCAGGCTGGTTTCTGGAAAGGCTTCGACACCATTGTTGCCGAATTGGCCCCCAAGAACGCGGCCCTGCTGGCCGAGCGCGACCGTATTCAGCTGGAAATGGATGCCTGGCACAAAGCAAACCCTGGCCCAATCGCCAACATGGCTGCTTATCAAGAATTCCTGAAGAAAATTGGCTACCTGGTTGAACAGCCTGCCAAAGTGCAAGCCACCACCGCCAATGTAGACAGCGAACTGGCCACACAAGCCGGCCCCCAGCTGGTTGTGCCAATTTTGAACGCACGCTATGCCCTGAACGCAGCCAACGCACGTTGGGGCAGCCTGTACGATGCACTGTACGGCACCGATGTAATTTCCGAGGATGGCGGTGCAGAACGCGCAGGCGGCTACAACCCTGTGCGCGGCGCGAAAGTAATTGAATTCGCACGCAACTTCCTGGATCAGTCTTTCCCCTTGGAAGGCGCTTCCCACAAAGACGCAACTGGCTATGCAGTAGCAGGTGGCAAGCTGCAGGTTAACCTGAAGAATGGCAGCACTGCTGGCCTGAAAAATGCCGCACAGCTGGTGGGTTACCAAGGCGAAGCCGCAGCACCTTCTTCAGTATTGCTGGTGAACAACGGCATTCACGCCGACATCATTATTAACCGCTCAACACCCATTGGCTCTAGCGATGCAGCCGGCGTGGCTGACGTAGTGCTTGAAGCCGCCCTTTCTACCATTCTGGATTTGGAAGATTCCGTTGCAGCCGTAGACGCCGAAGACAAAATTGTGGCCTACAAAAACTGGCTGGGCATTTTGAAAGGCACCCTGACCGAAAGCGTGAGCAAAGGCGGCAAAACCTTTACACGTGGTTTGAATGCGGACCGCGTGTACACCGGCGTGAATGGCGAGAAAGTGACCATGCATGGCCGCAGTATGTTGTTCCTGCGCAATGTGGGCCACTTGATGACCAACCCCGCCATTCTGTGGGGCGGCGACAAAGAAATTCCTGAAGGCATTATGGATGCCGTGATTACAACCACCATTGCCCTGCACGACTTGAAAGGCAATGGCGTGAACGGTATTCGCAACAGCCGCAAGGGTTCGGTTTACATCGTGAAGCCGAAGATGCACGGCCCTGTTGAAGTGGGCTTCGCTGCCGAATTGTTTACCCATGTAGAAAAGCTGCTGGGCCTGCCAGACAGCACCGTGAAGCTGGGCATTATGGACGAAGAGCGCCGCACATCGGTGAACCTGAAGGCCTGTATTGCTGCCGCAGCCAGCCGTGTTGCTTTCATTAACACCGGCTTTTTGGACCGCACTGGCGACGAAATGCACACAGCCATGCACGCTGGCGCCATGATTCGCAAAGCCGACATGAAGAGCAGCGCATGGATTACCGCTTACGAGCGCAACAACGTGCTGGTTGGCCTAAGCTGTGGCTTGAAAGGCCGTGCGCAAATTGGTAAAGGCATGTGGGCCATGCCCGACCTGATGAAAGCCATGCTGGAACAGAAAATTGGCCACCCCAAAGCCGGTGCCAACACCGCCTGGGTACCCAGCCCAACCGCAGCAACACTGCACGCCATGCACTACCACCAGGTGAGCGTGGCCGCTGTTCAAGCCGAGCTGGAAAAGATTGATGCCGACGCAGAACGCCCAGGCATTTTGGCCAACCTGTTGCAAGTGCCCGTGGCCACCAATACCAACTGGAGCGATGCAGAAAAGCAGCAAGAACTGGACAACAACGCCCAAGGTATTTTGGGTTATGTGGTTCGCTGGGTTGACCAAGGTGTGGGTTGCTCCAAGGTGCCCGACATCAACAACGTGGGCCTGATGGAAGACCGTGCCACACTGCGCATTTCCAGCCAGCACATTGCCAACTGGATTCACCACGGCATTGTGAGCAAAGAGCAAGTGATGGAAACCATGAAGCGCATGGCCGCAGTGGTTGACCAGCAAAACGCTGGCGACCCCGCATACAAGCCCATGGCTGGCAACTTTGAAACATCCGCCGCATTCAAGGCTGCATGTGACCTGGTGTTCAAAGGCATGGAACAACCTGCTGGCTACACCGAGCCACTGCTGCACGCATGGCGCCTGAAGGTAAAAGCCGCTTAAGTAGTTTTAGCGGTTAGAAGTTAAAAAGCCAGGTGCTGAAAAGTACCTGGCTTTTTTATTTGAACCAAAACGACACAACTGAACACCTATGGGGGTATGGATTTGGAGTAAACGATGTTTTCTGGAATCAACAAAACCCCAGTAAATCGCCCCTTGCAAAATACTCAGCCAACTCGCCAAGGGGCAAAAACCACCATTGGGTCTATTAAAACACTATTCAACAAATTGGCATGTAATTTACTTGGCTGTAAAAACCAGGTTGAGAACACCCCAATTGATCTGGAAAGCCCAAAGCAAAACCAGCCAACTGACGACTCATCAAACGAACAGATTTCAAAACTTCCTGCCAATGCAACACGGAATGTTTTAACTTTTCTTGATTCAGATTCAAAGAATAGTTCTGTAGCGAAAGTAAACAAAGAACTAAGAAGCCTGATTCATGAGCAACAAACATTGCTAAAACTGCGGGGTGATAAGCTTGCCCTGACGCTTAATGAGCTTGACAGCTACCCGAATGTTCAGCATATCCGAATCACCGAGACACCAAGTGCTGAGGACATTCAACGCATTGTGAACGCACAAAGCAGCAGGCAAATATTGAGCCTCGACCTGGGCTGGTGTACCAGCCTGACCGATGAAGCCATCTGCATGCTGGCAGAAAAATGCCCCGACATCACTTCACTGAACTTGAGCTATTGCGGACAAATTAGCGATGCAGGCCTTGCCGCTGTTGCCGAACATTGCCCGCATTTGAAAACGCTGGATTTGAGCTGGTGCAACAAGCTAACCGACGAAAGTATCGAAACGCTGGCCAACAAATGCCAAAACCTGGTGTCGCTGAATATTAGTGGATGCATGAATATAAGCAGCGCTGCGATTACGGCGCTGATTGCGGCTTGTCCTAACCTTAAATCTTTGAGAACGTAAAATGACTTCACCTGTTAACTTGCCGCAAAACACCTCTTCACAAAGTGCGGAGGCCACTCAGAGCCAATCTGCATCGGGCAAGAACAAACGCTCGGCCCCCGGCAGCAACAATTTGGCCCCTAACTATCCGCCTGAAATAATTCGAGCGGCGCCCACGCTGAATACCAACAACAGCGATCAGGTTTGTGAAAGACCCGCAAAAATGCAACGACGTGGTGCCATGGCTACATCGTCTCAGTTTAATGCAGCCAATTTGCAACCTAGTCAGTCGGGCCTTGACCGCGCAACAGATGACGTTGCAGACCTGTTTGCAGGTTCAAACTTAACTGATAAAAAGTCGGCAAAATAAGCGAATGTGTGGGAAGGGTCGACAGACCCAAACCCCATTAAAGATATTTAGACAGTTTCAGCGACTTATTCGGTCGCGTCCATCGCCAAAGCCATTACCAAACTATTTCTAAAACTTGCTCCGATCAATTGATAGTCGCTTAACCCAGGCCACACGGTGGCACCCATGCAGTTGGCGGCAAAGGTATCGAAAGCTGGAATTTCATCGTAGTTCATTTCTGTCACAGCCTTGGCAATTCCGATTGACCCGGCAACCGCACCAGAAATTGCACCGGTAATACCTGTGACAAGACGGAACTGTGTCGATGTAAATACGCTGCAATTTTGTACCTGTGCTGGATTGGCAGGGTCAGCAGCGCCCGCATCGGCGGCATCAGCACCGGCATCGTTTGCTGCCTGTACCTCTTCAGGGGCTGATTCCACTGCATCTGCAATTTCGACAGCATCTATTGTAATCTCAGCTGTATTGGCTGCTGCATCTGCTGCCACCTCGGCAGATGAGGCCACCAAAGATGCAATTCCACTGGCAGCAAAAAGAAGACCGGCAATCGCGGCAACTGCACCCGTAATAATTTCCAGAATTTGCAACCCTTCAGACAAGCTGACACTGGCTGTAATGCTGGGGTTACCAAAACCAGTAATGTCGGGAATGAAAACGTAATTGCCGTTATCAGCCTTCACTGTGCTGTAGGTGAACTTCTGCGTGGTATTCATGTGAACAGTCACACCCGGAGAGGTTTCGTACTGTGCGTTAGTTATTTCCAGATAAATGTAGGTGTCGTCGGCACGCAGAATAAAATTGTGGGCTTTAATTTTTGGACTGATGATGCCATTATTCTCGGTCTGGAAATTTCCCCACACCACATCTTTCACGTTGGTGACAGACAAGCCGTCTGAACTAAAACCGAAGTCAGAGGGTGATGAACCCTGAATGGTAGCCACCGCGCCGGACAACAACATGTTTTGTGCCACCATGGCCTGGCTAATTACGAATGCAGAATTCGCACCAGTAGGCAAGTTCAACAAGGCACGCACATCCACCGCCTGCTGCATGGTGGGCAGTATCGGATGATTTTGCACCATAGAAATCAAGCCGAATACAGAATTCGCAAGACTGCGATCTTCAGATGAAGCAACTGCATATTGAAAAGCTGTTGGCTTTATCCATTGAAAGCCATCCTGGTCTGCCACTTCATTCAAATTCATCACGGCAAACACATGGTTGAACTCACCAATGTTTTCGTTGAAATAATTCTTGAAAACAGTGTCAAGCACAGCCGTCAACAACGGGCTTGATACAGCGGGATAACTGGATGAAATAACCGACACCGCTGGGTCCAGCCCAGTTCCAGTGGTTTTAACAACAAGGTTTTGTGCCTTGCCCAAGTTTTTTGCGGTTTTGTCATTCACCGGGTCGGCTGCTGCGACTGTAGCCAAGTTAACCTGAATCAATATCTGCGAATCAGAAAGATCACCGCTTTGAGAATCGCCACTGGCTGAACCAGTGTTCACCTTACAAATCATTTGTACATCGCCACCCGCCCCACCCGGTGCAAGTTGCCAAGACGACCAAGTGCCTGAAATATTGATGCCGGTGGCATCGTTGTAACTAAACGTTTGTGGAAAACTGTTTTGCTGGATAATGGCCTTGTTCACAACAGAAAATGGAGCAGCATATGCGGTATCCCATCCAAATGTACTGACTGATGTATCACTCATTTTCGATTTCTCCTGATATCTGTGAAAAATTAATTCAAAGAGCCCTGCATATACACGTTGTCGGTCAAACCGCCGGCATTAATGTTGATACTTTGCTGACCACTCCAGCTAACAAGGCCGGGTGCCAAACTTCCAAGTGACTGTGCTGTTTTTTGGGAAGTCACATTTCCAACTGAATTTTGAATTGCAAGGCTGACAGCCTCGATCACCACATTCATGATGCCGAGCGTAAGCGCACCCAAGCCCTTCTCCCAGCAAGGCACATGCGAATCTTGCGTGGTGGACATGTTCGGGTCATTCAGGAAAGACAGGGTGCGGGTAGACACATCGAATGAAGACAAATTATTGGATGTGACGGTGTTGGTTACAAAGGCATCTTTCAAACCGGTAATGTCGGTTTTGGTGGCCACATAGCAACGCATGGAATTGTCATCAATGTGGTAATTCACAGCCGTTACCTTGGGGGTGTAATCGATTAGCCCAACCCTGACAGAATTCAATTGAAAATGCTCTGCCAAAGTAAGCGTGCCATCGGCATTCAAAGTGAAATCATTGGTGTGGCAGTTGCCTTGAAACGCAGCTGGTAACGATGGCCAAATAATGTTTTGCATGAAAGCCTGGCCTGACAATACAAAACCGAAATCTTTGTTGAGCAACAAATTGGTGTCGAAATTGCGCGGTAAGTTATCAACAGACCGGTTGGTTAGCACACCCAGAATTGCTATTCCACCCAGCGAACCATCTACGGGCTGTTGATAGGCATACGCCAAATTCACTGGCGTTAACCAATCGGCATTCTGGCCCGTTGGCACAGGCAGCATGTCGGCAAATACAAAGTTAAGCTGGTCTACGTTTTGTACAAACACTGCACCCAGCCCGGCTGTCAGCATTGCTGCACCCAAGGCTGCTTCCTGCGGGTTGGTTTCAAGGTATTTGGCCAGTGTTCCTGTTGTATCAGGATTAATTACTGTGACTGCACCGGGCGTGGTATCGCCTTTTTGCTTGCCCACTGTTGCGCAGTTAAACACCAAGGTGCGTACCACCTGCTGGCTATTGCCCTTGGGCAACTGCAATTGCATTTGTACTAGTGGAACCACCCCGTTCAGCGAAATGGTTTCATTGAACTGTTTGAAATACACCTGCCCAGTTGTGATGGGCGTTTCGAATTGCAACAGTGGGCCACTGCCACCCGGAACAATTTTCCAGGCACCAAACTGGCCCGACATTTTCACAGCCGAGTCCTCGTAGATAAAAGACTGAATCAGCTTGTCCGTATTGCTGGCAAGTTGACGGTTGATGTAATCCCCAGAACACGCGTACACAACATCCCAACTGTAATTGTCCATTTCCTGCCTTCCTCAGAAAAAACACGTTTGTGAATATCAGTACCTGACCAGTGAAGTGGAAGTGACGCTAACGCCGTCGCCCCTGCCCTTGCCGTTTTGCTCTTCAATCAGAATTTCGTAGTCGTCGTTTTTTTGAATGTCATCAGTGACATCGAAAGAAAAAACACGGGAATGTTCATGTGTGGAATGGTGATGATGCTGCGCACCGAAGAATGTCATCACACCGAGCAAAGTCTTTTTACCTTTGCGCAGCAGGTAAACGTTGTAGGCGTCTTTGGGCTGTTTTTTGAAGCTGGTCTCAATTTCTAGCACAAGCGCATCAGGGGCCTGCACTGAAAACAACTGCAATTTATCGCTTGCAGCCTTGCCCGGCTTCAGTTTCACATTGCCCTTTGAAAGGTTGACCTGTGCCTCTTTTTTCCAAACCAGTTCCCTGTTGTGCGAGACACTTTTGAGAACCATCTCTTCATGTACTAAAGCTGAATTTTTCAGGTTTGGAACGGGGGACAAAGTGCTGTCGTAGGAATAATCAAGATTGAAAGCCTTCTCGTATGCTTCCTTGATGGTGTATTGCACCTTGTTTCCGTTTTCATCAAAGAATATGTAGGGCCACTGAACTGCCTCCAATTGCTGAAGCGTTGGCCTTACTCCAAAATCGGTTTTCTCCCACGATGTCCAAATCAAGTCGATGTTTGAATGGTGTAACCAAAACACTGGATCAAAGCCTGCAGATGGAACATGGGACATAAGGCCGAACATTTCCGGACTGCTCACTTGGTATATCGGGTTGAATACTGGTTTGTTGCTAAACCCACCGCCCACATACCAATGCATGGCGCCGTGTGGTGCATTGTCAATACTGCTGCTGAACACAGAAAATACCCTGTTCTTGAATAAGGGGCCAATGTCCAGGCTCGGGTTCATGGCGCTTGCGATTTTTTTATGTTTGTTCAAATCGCTTAACCTGGACTCTGTGTATAAAGAAGAATTCTTGTCGATGAATTGCGGTGGAAGCTTTCGGTTACGCGGGTTGGTGTAATTCCAGTAGGGCAAAGCGAAATCGGCTTTACCTGAAATTTTTCGAATTATTTTTTCAAAGTGCCATATGTACAGGCGGTGCCAAATCAAAAAATGAATTTCAGACCCATCTGCATGAGTACATGTATCCCATGCAGGTTTCAACTGGCTACGCTGGGTGTAAGAAGGACACAGCGGATTTTTATTTTGAACTTCGTCGGGCACATAGTGTATTGCCCCTTGGTAGTACCAACTGAGCGGGTTGTCACAAGGCAGGGCACGCATTGCTTTCATGGCAGCGCCCAGTGCCTCGGTAATACCCCCTGCAAATAAACGGGATCGGAAGTAGAATTTTCAACCATAGAGGAAGAGAGTTCTGCAATGAAACAATCAAGGTTTACCGACAGCCAGATCATGGCAATCCTGAAGCAAGCCGA